>Ga0123353_10003728_pt1 | contig 19388 bp, 16 predicted proteins | sample TergutLab28metaG_3_FD_92763 | JGI IMG/M metagenome (GOLD analysis project Ga0123353, IMG submission 92763) | Labiotermes labralis P3 segment gut microbial communities from Petit-Saut dam, French Guiana - Lab288 P3 | ecosystem: Host-associated > Arthropoda: Insects > Digestive system > Gut ... | reverse complement strand
GTATACGCACGCGATGTTGTTGTACGTCGTCGCGGTATCCGGGTGTTCCGCCCCCAAGGCTTTCTCACGGATCGCCAAAGCCTTATCATACCACGCCAGCGCCTTCGTGTAGTCCCCTTGGTTATGGTATACGCCCGCGATGTTGTTGTACGTCGTCGCGGTAGACGGGTGTTCCGTCCCTAAAACTTTCTCACAAATCGCCAAAGCCTTATGATACCACGCCAGCGCCTTCGCGTAGTCCCCTTGGCATCGGTATACCTCCGCTATGTTGTTGTACGTCGTCGCGGTAGACGGGTGTTCCGCCCCCAAGGCTTTCTCGCGGATCGCCAAAGCCTGATCAAACCACGCCAGTGCCTTCGCGTAGTCGCCTTGGTAGTAGTATACTAGCGCGATGTTGTTGTACGTTTGCGCGGTGTCCGGGTGCTCCGCCCCTAAAACTTTCTCGCTAATCGCCAAAGCCTGATCAAACCACGCCAGCGCCTTCGCGTAGTCCCCTTGGCCTTGGTATACCAGCGCGATGTTGTTGTGCGTTTGCGCGGTGTCCGGGTGCTCCGCCCCCAAGGCATTCTCGCGGATCGCCAAAGCCTTACCGTACCACGCCAGCGCTTTCGCGTAGTCCCCTTGGGCTTGGTATACAGCCGCGATGTTGTTGTACGTCGTCGCGGTAGACGGGTGTTCCGCCCCTAAAACTTTCTCGCAAATCGCCAAAGCTTTTTCGTACCACGCCAACGCTTTCGTGTAGTCCCCTTGACCTTGGTATACTTGCGCTATGTTGTTGTAAGTCGCTGCTGTAGACGGGTGTTCCGCCCCTAAGGCTCTCTCGCGGATCGCCAAAGCCTTTTCATACCACGCCAGCGCTTTCGCGTAGTCCCCTGAGTTATGGTATACTAGCGCGATGTTGTTGTACGTCGTCGCGGTAGACGGGTGTTCCGCCCCTAAAACTTTCTCGCGGATCGCCAAAGCCTTTTCATACCACGCCAGCGCTTTCGCGTAGTCCCCTTGGTTATGGTATACAGCCGCGATGTTGTTGTACGTCGTCGCGGTAGACGGGTGTTCCGCCCCAAAAACTTTCTCGTAGATCGCCAAAGCCTTTTCATACCACGCCAGCGCCCTCGCGTAGCCCCCTTGGGTTTGGTATACAAGCGCTATCTCATTGTACGTCGTCGCGGTAGACGGGTGTTCCGCCCCTAAAACTTTCTCGCGGATCGCCAAAGCCTTTTCATACCATGCCAGCGCCTTCGCGTAGTCACCACTTCTCGCAAAGCCATACCCTGCTATATGATATAACCATGCAACCTTTTCTTGTTCTGCCTCATCTTTTTCAAACATGTTCCCCGCATGGCTTGCGATCTCCAGCACATGGGGGACGTTTTGCGCAAACGCCTCCATCGACTGTTTGTTTCCCCATTCATATTTGAAAACGGCGCGTGCCAGGTTCAGGCAGTAGGCTAGCCACTGCGTGTCGGCGGCGAGGCTTTTCCGCGCATCCATTTGCACCAGCCGGTGTATGCTCAATAAGTCTCCCGACCGCTTGGCCAGCGCGTATTTGGTTAGATCTTGAATCACCTCGTTGGCAGTCAGCGCGTCGCCCAACTCATCGCAAAGCGGTTGCGGCAGTACATCCCTACCTTGTGTGAAGAATTCCAGCGGTATGTTGTCCGGCGCCATATAGGCGCACAAATAAAACAGTTGCCGCGCGGATTCGCTGAGTTTTTCGAAGGAGCTGTTCCCTGTTGTCGTCACAATGTTGTTGTAGTCCTCAGGTCTGGCCGTTTCGTCCTCAAACATTTTCAAGCCCTGCTGTTCAAGCAGCTCCAGATACCGTTCGCAATATGGAGTTGCCTGGTTGCCCTTCCATCCCTATCAGGATTGTAGTGTATGTCCGAAATGTGTAGCCAATGCATTTTGTTCATCCCCTCACCATGATGCCCTTATATATAGTATATACCTTGAGCCGAACCTTGCGCAAGTCGATCATGACTGTCAAGCAGAAAAAATTAATTTCCCCCCTTGACATGCGCAACCACCTCTGTTATACTGTATATATAACAGATACCACGAATGACACGCAAAGGCAGGCTAACACGTTAAGGCTGGCAGGCGGGAGGGATTCTTTATGATTCTCCAAATCGACACGCAGGATGCGTTGCCCATTTACGCGCAGCTGCGCGACCAAATCGTACTGGGTATCGCCGGCGGGCGGCTGGAACAGGGGGAGGCCCTGCCGTCGGTGCGCCGGCTGGGCGCCGACCTGGGCATCAATTTCCACACGGTGAGCAAAGCCTACACCGCGCTGCACGACGAAGGGTATATCGTCATGGATCGGCGGCGCGGCGCGGTGGTGGCCCGCAGAACGGCGGGCGGCGCGGACTTCTTGTCCAAGCTCGGGCGAAATATCACGCTGTCAGCCGCCGAGGCTGTCTGCCATAATATGGGCGGCGACGAATTCATGGCGTTTTGCGCCGAATGCTATCGAAATGTAAACGGTGAGAAAGGAGATTCCTCATGAACATGAACATGAACGACGTAAACAACGATGTAAACTTGATACTTTTTGTCACCAACGTGGTGGTGGTTGTCATGTGCGGCGCGTTTTCGGCGATTATCCCGACGCTGACGCGCAAGTCGTACCTGTTCGGCGTAAAGATCCCCCTGGAGCAACAGCTCTGCCCCGAGGCCAAGAGCATGAAAAAACGCTATGTGACCGTCATCTGCCTGTGCGCGGCCGCCATGCTGATGCTGTGCGTTTTGCAATATGCTTTCCGGCCCGATTTGTCCCTGATCGCGGTCATGTATATCCCGTTGCTGATCGTCCCTGTGCAGCTGATCGCGTTTGTCCCCAACTGGAAGCGGGCATTGCGGCTCAAAGAGGCGCGCGGGTGGCGGGTTTCCGGCGCCACCTTCGCAGAGACGGGTTCGTCGCATTCGAGGGGGACTATGTCCGAGTTGCCGTGGGCGTGGTATGCCGCGTCGCTGGCGCTGGTCTTTTTCAGCTTGGTGGCCGCGCTGGTAAAATACCCCTCGCTGCCCGACCCGGTCCCGACGCATTTTGACATCAACATGCAACCGGATGCCTGGACGGCCAAATCGCTTGGGGCAGTCCTGATGACGCCGCTCCTCAACCTGGGCACGCTGGTGGTCCTATGGCTTTCGGGCATTGCCATTGTCAAGGCCAAGCTGCAGATCGACCCGGCGAGCCCGGCGCTGTCTTTCGCCCAGCACCGCATGTACCGCAAACGCATGGGGCATAGTCTGGGCTTTTTGACGCTGGCCATCGCCGCCACGGTCATGCTGCCAGGCTTACTCATCCTATGGCCGGAACTGAGTATCCCGTTCTGGCTGGTCGTGGCTTTGCCGACAGCCGCGATCGTCCCGGTGCTGGTGGTTGGGGTGCGATCCGGGCAGGGCGGCTGTAAGCTCAAGCCCAGGGTCAGGGATGTCTTGTCCGAGGCCCCTGGCGGCGGCCCGCAGGCGACCCATTCCCGGCTGGTCCCCGGACGCGGCGACGACAAGCATTGGGTATTGGGCATGTTCTATTACAATCCTGAGGATCCGGCCCATATTGTGGAGGATCGGTTCGGGACCAGCTTGGGTTTCAACTACGCCCGGCTGCCTGTTAAAATCGGCGCGGCCGCCTTCCTGCTTCTCTTTGTGGGGGGATATGCGTGGTTGACAGTCTTGTTGCAGTCGATCCCGCTGACATAGGCTGACAAAAGCCGACACAAAAGCCGCCCGCAATCCTTGCGCAGGCGGCTGACAGAGACGCGCCTTATGCGGGCGCATCAAAACGGACGCGCTTATGCGGGCGCGCTTTGCTCAAGGCAATCGAAACCGATTCCCGATCCAGATCCATCCCCGATCCCGGCCCCGGCCCCAGACCCGATCCCGGATTCGGATCCACCCTCACCCGGCTTGCCGGCAGGTTTTATCAAGGAAAAAAGGAGGGACAGCCCCTTTTCCCCCATATCGATCCTGTGTGTCCGATGCTCGGCGCCGTGAAGCGCGGATCCGCTGAAGCAATACCTTTCCAACAGGAAAACGAATGCCTCTTTGTCGAAGGGTTCAATCCTGCCCAACTCGATCAATTTATCCAGGACTGGTATGAGCAGACGCTCTATGGGGAGAAACAACATCTCTTGGATGAACTGTGCGCAGCGGGCGTCGATCGAGACGTCGCGGATGGCAATCGATAAAATTGCCTCCCGCATCTTCTTGGCTCCGGTATCCCGCCAAGTCATAATTCTCTCGATCAAAGCCTGTGGGGGAACGGTTTCCGCCATACGCAACAATTCTTCCAAGTCTGGAAGGGCTTCTTTTTGCATCCCTTCATAGTACTCGAAAATGCCCTCTCGCAACGCCCTTCGAGAAGGAAAGTGGTAATTCACGAGGGAGATGCCCACGTTTGTCGCCATGGCGATATCCATCATCGTGATTGTATTGTAGCCATACTCATAAAACAGCTGGATAGCGGTAAACAAGATGTGTTCTCGGGAGGAATCCGTGCGACCCTTTGTGTAAGAACCCATCATATGCCTGCCCTCCTCTCTCACTGTCAACTAAAGAGGATTTTACTCGCCTTAAATATATCACATCTTTTCAGAAATTACAACCCCCTTTTCAGAAACACTTTGTTGCAATATAGTTACAATTCAATATTATTTTATCACGATATATTATATTCCTAACATGGTAATCTATACATCGGCGCGGGAGGGGCGCGGGATCGGCCCAGGATCGGCGCGGGAACGACATAGGGTGGGCGCGGGATGGGTTAATCGCTGGCGAAGCATGCGCGGAAGAGGCGCTGGTTTTTTGAAATTATGTATTGTAAAAACCTTCTCCCTATTATATAATTGTTGGTGCTATGCGATATCGACGGAGGGTTCCGCCGCGTGGGCCGCGTGGACAGATTTATTGTATAAGGAGAGAATAACCCCCATGACATCCAATATCCGCAATCTATGCCTGATGGGCCACGGCGGGGACGGAAAAACTTCCTTAGCCGAGAGCATGCTTTGGTTGACGAAGGGCTCCGATCGGTTGGGCAAAGTGACTGACGGCAACACGGTCAGCGACTTTGAGCCGGAGGAGGTGCGCCGCCAAATTTCCCTGTCGGCCAGCCTATTGCCGGTGAACTATGCCGGCGTGAAACTCAATATCATCGATACACCTGGTTTCCTGGATTTTGTCGGCGAGACGCTGCAAGGGTTGCGCGTGTCCGAGGCATGCCTCATCGTGCTGGGCGGCAAGAGCGGCGTGGGCGTGGGCACGGAGCGGGCTTGGAAGCTAGCCGCCAAAAAGCCGCGCATGCTCTACATCTCCAAGATGGACGAAGAAAACGCGGATTACCACAAGACATTCGAGGCGTTGCGCGCCCAGTTCGGCATATCGGTCTGCCCGGTGGTTATCCCGATTATCGAGTCCGGAAAGTTTACCGGCATCGTGGACATCGTGACCCACAAGGCGTACAAGTGCAACGGCGCCAAGGTCGAAGAAATCCCCGTGCCGGCCTCCATGGAAGACAGCATCGAGGAAATGTACGCCTTGTTGGCCGAAAATGTGGCGGAAACCTCCGAGGAGCTGATGGAGAAATACTTCGGCGGCGATCCTTTCTCCCCGGAAGAACTGAAAGCCGGCATCGCCGCCGGCGTGGCTTCGCTGTCGCTGACGCCGGTGTTTTGCGGGTCGGCCGTGACAGGGCTGGGAACCGAGGCCCTGATGCGCGGCATTTGCGACTATGTCAGCGATCCGACAAACGCCCCGCCCGAAATCGCGGCGGATGACGACGGGAACGAGATTGAGGTGCCCCGCGATCCAGACGGCCCCTGCCGCCTGTTTGTCTTCAAGACGCTTTCCGATCAGTACGGGAAGTTTTCCTTCTTCAAGGTGGTCTCCGGCCGCGTGTCGGGCGACACCACGCTGGTCAACGCCCGCACCGGCGCCAACGAGAAGCTGGGGCGTTTGCAGCTGGTCAAGGGCAAAACCAAGTCGGAAACCGGCGAGTTTTGCTGCGGCGACATTGGCGCGGTGGCCAAGCTGACCGATACCAAGACCGGCGACTCGCTGTGCGCGCCCGGAAATCTGGCCGCCCTGTCCGGCATCGATTTCCCGCCCCCCTGCTACAGCTTGGCCTTCGCCCCGAAGGTCAAGGGCGGCGAGGAGAAAATATCCGCCGGCCTCACGCGCATGTCGGAAGAGGATCTCACGTTCACGATGGTGCAGAATGTCGAGACGAAGCAGCTGGTTGTCACCGGCCAGGGGGATATCCACCTGGACGTCCTCTGCGCGAAGCTCAAGGGCAGGTTCGGCGTGGAGGTGGAAACCGAGGCGCCCCGCGTGGCTTACCGCGAGAAAATCCGCAAAAAGGTCACCGGCATCGAAGGCAAGCATAAGAAGCAATCCGGCGGCCATGGGCAGTTCGGGCTGGTCATCATGGATTTCGAACCGGGCGAGTCCGAGGAGCTGATCTTTGAGGAGAAGGTCTTCGGGGGGAGCGTGCCCAAGCAGTACTTCCCCGCCGTGGAGAAGGGCTTGCGCGACTGCATCCAGCGCGGCATCCTGGCCGGCTATCCGCTTGTCCATTTGAAGGCGACGCTGACGGACGGCAAGCACCACGAGGTGGACTCTTCCGAGATGGCGTTCAAGCTGGCTTCCCGGCTGGCTTACAAGGCGGGCCTGCCGCAAGCCAACCCCGTATTGCTCGAACCGGTGGGCATGCTCCGGGTGTTTATCCCGGATCAGTATATGGGCGACATCATCAGCGACCTCAACAAGCGGCGCGGCCGTGTCATGGGGATGAGCCCCGGCGAGGACAAACAGCAGATCGTGGAGGCCGAGGTACCCATGGCCGAAATGTCGTCCTACGCCATCGACTTGCGTTCCATGACGCAGGGGCGCGGCTCGTTTACGCTGGAATTCCAGCGCTACGAAGAGACCCCCGCATCCGTCCAGCAGAAGGTCATCGAAGAGACCAGGCAACTGCAGGAAGAGGAAGATTGATCGCGGCCTGAGCGGCCTGCGGGCCGCTAGTGGTTAGTGGTTAGTGGTTAGTGGTTAGTGGTTAGTGACTCCCTACACCCTACAGGCGTCCCAGGTAATGGCGCCGCCATAGGTACACAAAGCCCCTGTCTTTGGATGGGGGTTTTTGTTTTTCCCACATCGCGTACAGCTTTTGCACGTCCCCCACGGAGATGTCCCCCGGCCCACAGCGCAGGCGGCAGTAGGCGTCGGCCAGCGAGACAAAGCCGTTGCCATTGTCCCCGGACGGCGAGGACGGGGAGGGGGTTGGCGGAGGCGAGGACGGGGACGGGGTTAGGGACGGCGATGGCGACGGTGATGAGTACGGATGCGCGGGGCGCGCGGTGAGATCATCGGCGCGATGGGCCCATTCCAGCGGCGTCTCGGACATATGGGGCGGCGCGACGCCCATGTGATGGGCCAGGGCGCAAGCCCGCGCGAATATCCGCACGACCGCCCGCTCCGGCGTGGGGATGCCCCGCCGCAACAGGGACCGTCGGAAGGCATGCACCGCCGGTGTGGCACACAACGCCATAAGCATCGCTGCGATAACCCAAAGCCAGGCCGGCGGCGTCCAACCGGCATCGCCATCCGGATCCAAAGGATCGAACGAAGGATACGGCATATCCGATTCCTCCGGATTGTCCGGCCAGGGCATGCCGGGACTCACAGACGGAGCTGGGGGCGCGGAGGGATCCTCGGTAAAATTCCGCTCCTCAAAGGTTCTCCCCAAGGAACCGCCCGTCGGTTCGAAGGGGATCCAGCCGAAGCCGGGGAAATACACTTCGCACCATGCGTGGGCTTGCTCGCCGGTGGCGTAGAACGTCCCCTCCTCCTCGCCACGCTCCGGCGCGAACCCTTCCACATACCGGGCTTTCAGGCCGACCGACCGGCACATCACCGTCATGGCGGTGGCGAAATACGTGCAGTAGCCGCGCTGCAGATCGAACAGGAAATAGTCCACAAAATCCCGGTCGGCCGGCGTCTCGGGTACATCGGTGTCGTAGGGGAAGCTGGTGCGCAGGTAGGTCTCGATGGCCAGCGCGCAATCGTAATCGGTGTGCTTCCCGAACGTCAGCGACATGGCCAGGTCATAGACCCGCTTGGGCACCGTATCGGGCAGGTCGCATCCCGCCAGCATGTCCGATGCGTTTTGGGCGTCCCAACGCGCGAATGGCAAGAGGGTGTCGAACAAAAAGCCGAATCTCTCGCCCTCCGGCACATCGACCCCGTCCAGGAATCCCCGTCCGCCCAGGCGCAACAGGTCGCCCAACTCGTCGCGGGTGAGGTTCAGGTTGCAAAGCTCCAGCTCGTAGGAAAAGCCGGTACCTTTCGCGTCCTGCATGCGCATATCGCCCAGGCGGGAACAGGTGAGGGTCAAGGCGTCCTCTTCGCCCGGCCGCAGGTCGACGGCTTCCATCGGGGCAAACAGCGAGCGGGTGCGCATCTTTTCGAAGGTGATTTGCATGGTATCGTAGCTGACGGCTCCCGGTTTGAGATCGACAAATATTCTGCCCGTAAGGACCCATTCGCCCAAGTCCTCAAGGATCCAATCGCCCGATTCCGTTTGAACTAAAACTTCTGTTTGTCGCGCGTACTCGTTGGGATTAATGTCAAAGAGTTTGTCCAAGGGCGGTTCCATGGGGCGAGAGTCGGCGTATCTGTTCACGTAAAGGAACGAGCCCGACAGCCGCTGGTAACCGCCGGCCATCGTTCCATAGTGATGCGGGAAGGATGTAGGCAACATCACGCCTGTGCCCATATAGTAGACCATGGTTGATCTGGTTACTTCGTGTCTCTGCGGCATCCGCTCGAAAGCCACGTCGGCTTCTTCACTCACGGACCATGAGCGGCCGGTGTATTTGTTGTAGGTGTACGACTTGAGATAGGGCGCCCGGACGGCTTTGATGGTCAACAGCAACGTGTTCGACCCGCGCAACGGGCCGCCCAGTTCGTCATTGTCGCCGCGTTTCCGGAGCCCGCTGTGCGAGAAAAGCCCTGTGGGGAATTCCACCATCCCGTCGGAGGAAAACGAAAATCCCAATTCACTTGCCAAGTCCATGACCGGCTGCCCCAACGCGGTGTCCCGGACGGGCATCAGCATTGCCAGCAGGACAGCCAGGAGGCATAGCGGGACGGCGGCGCCCAAAAAGCGCATCCTGGGCATGGCGCCCGCCGCCCAACGGCGCCAGCTACCGTACGTCTGTCGAAACGCATACAACGAAAAAGCGGCCAAGAACAGCAAAAATGGCGGGATGACCAGCATTTGCATCAGCGTCTCCTGCACAAAAAAGAGACTGCCCCCCACGAGCAGGAAAACGGCGGGATGCGTCCGAAACCGGACAAGGAGGCCGGTCAACAACGCCGTGCCCAGGCTTATCAGCAGTAGGGCGCGATCCAAGTACTGCTGGGAGGGCGCCGGGAGGATGCGGATAAAGGCTTCCCCCGCCCAACTGAAAAAGCCCACCCAATCTTCGACAAAAAGTTGCATCCGATCGGAATCGCAGGACATGGGGACAAACCAGAGGAAGACGATGGCGCAGAGGAGCGCGGACAGGACGGCAAAGGCGAACGGCACGCGCAGGACGACAAGCCAAAGGGCTGAAAACAGCAAGAGGAAGAAGGCCATGCGCCACACCGAAAATGTGTATTGCATGGCGTAAAAGGAGCTCCATAGCAGGCTGAAGCCGAATAGCCAAGCCGGCAAAAGGTCTCCCAGGATTTCCAGGAGGAGGGGCTTCCTTCCCGGGGGGGCTACCGTTTTGCCCATAGTTTCGCCCATCGTTGCGCTCATCGTCCGACCTCAATAACAACAGAAATAACAACAGAATGCAAAATTAAACCTCTCAACTTTTAACTATTGACTCTCAACTCTTGACTTTCAACCCTAAATCAAGCGCCTCGGCGACATCCGCCCCATAAGGCACGACATGCATCTCAAAGAACCGCTGTGCCTCCACAGAAGGTATTTGTGCCTCGGCGCCCCTGGCCTCCCCCGCCCCGGACGGGGCGTACACCACGGAGGCCGGGCGTTGCGGGGCGCACAGGGTATTCATGGCGGTAATCGTATCCTCGTCAAAATGCGCGGTAAACGCGACAGCGCCGACAAAGGATTTGGCAGCGGCGCGCCCGGCGAGTACCCGCAACGGCGCGGCGCCGTCGAAAGGCACAACGGCTAAATAGGCAAACAAAGCATCAAAGGAATCCTTGTCCCGCGATACGGCTTCATACACGCTGCCGTCGGATTTTCCATGCATCAGGCAAACCGGGCAATTGCGCCGCAAGCAGTAATACATCACAGCCAACGCGCTTTCGACCAGGCGGTCGGCCGATTCGGGCGGGTAGGCTTCCGGCGGGGGCGGCGTTGTGTCCAGCAGCAGCAGGAGTTCCTCTTTTGCCTCGGTTTCGAATTGCCGCGCGATGAGTTCGCCCTTTTGCGCGGTCAATTTCCAGTGTATGCGGTTGATCGGATCCCCGTATTGGTACAAACGGCTGTCCGACGACGCCGACGCCTCCTCTTGCAGGCCCGACGCCGTTTGGTACGACAGGAAGGGCCTCTGCCCGAACTGGATCCGGCAATTGCGTAGCGTGCGCAGCATAGGGAAGATCGTCACCGTATCCGGCGTGTCCGCCTGCGGCAAATCGAGCCAGCACAGACCCAGCAGGTCGCCTACCTTTACGGAAAGCTTCGGCAGCGGATACAATCCCCGGTAGGCATAGCGCAGGGGCAGGGAAAGCTTAACCCCTTTGGAGGGACGCAACGCCAGCGCCAGCCGGGAGGTTTTCCCCTTATTATTCGGCGCCGTGCCGGCCAGTTCCACACGCATAGCGGGGAGGGTGAAAAACCGGTTTTTATTGCGCAGGCGATATGTGCAGCTAAACGGCTGGTTCTTTTCGGCGCGCGAGACGCTCAACTCGTGCGACAGCGCCAGTTTTTTATAAGACAGCAAGAGATGCAGGATCGACAGCGCGGGCAGGAGGATGCACAGGGTGAATATGGTGTATGTGACCGTGCCACCGAAAAAAAAGACCCAGGAAAACGCGACCGCCAAGACAAACGCATAGGACAAGCGGCGCGTGGCGGGTGATTTTTCCCGCCTGTCTTTTCGCATCATGGAAACTCCCTGTTGCCGCGCGGCGCGACGCGCGGCGTAGCGTGCGGCGTGGTATGCGGTGCGGCCCCTCCCGCACTGCCTCCCGCGCCGGCGGGCGCGTTGGTGGGCGCGTTGGTGGACGCGTTGATGGGTACGCGCGAGTTTGTCAGGATCTCCTTGATGATAATATCCGCGTCCAGGTGGCGCAGCAGGGCTTCCCGGCGCAAAATGAGGCGGTGGTTCAGCACGACCGGCGCCATGCGCTTGATGTCGTCGGGCAGCACGTAATCCCTGCCGTTGAGCAACGCCAACGCCTGCGACGCGCGGTATAAAGCCAAACTGCCCCGGGGGCTGGCGCCGAGCTCCACGTCGGGATGTTCCCGGGTGCCGCGGACAATGTCCACCAGGTAGCGGTAGATGCCGTCCGCCACAAAAACCTGTTTGACGTACCGTTGCAAGCCAATGATATCCGCGCCGCCGGCGACCGGTTTGAGCGTGAGCAGGGGATTGTCCTGACGAAAGCGGTGCAGGATGGCTATCTCTTCGTCGGCGGAAGGGTAGCCCAAGTTTACGCGCATGAAGAACCTGTCCACCTGCGCCTCGGGCAGCGGGTAGGTACCCACATATTCCGACGGGTTTTGCGTGGCCATGACCATGAAGGGCGGCCCCACCGGACGGGTCACGCCGTCCACGGTCACCTGGCCCTCCTCCATCACCTCCAGCAAACTGGCCTGGGTCTTGGGCGAGGTGCGGTTGATCTCGTCGGCCAAGATGAAGCAGCTCATGACCAGGCCGGGCTTGAAAACAAATTCGCCGGTCTTTTGGTTGTACATGGAAAAACCGGTGATGTCCGAGGGCAGGATATCGGGCGTGAATTGGATGCGGCGGTAAGAGCAATCCACCGATCGGGCCAGTGCCTGCACCAACGTGGTCTTCCCCACGCCCGGCACGTCTTCGATGAGCACATGCCCTTCGCACAACAGGGCGATGAGCATCAGCTGGGCTGTCTCCCGTTTGCCTACAATCACGCGTTCCACATTGTCCACAATGGCGCGGATGAGTCTTTGTGTGTCCATTAGGTCCCTCTCTTTGTTTGTTTGTTTGTTTGTCTGTCAGTGTTCTTCAATCAAAATGAGTGAGAACAAGCAATAATTCAGAATATCCATGAACTGGGCGGGCAGGCTGTCGGCGGCGGCCAAGCGGCGCGGCGAGTCCAGGATGTGCTTCACGCGGAGGATTTTGACGATCATTTGATCGGTGATCGAGGATACCGCCATGCCGCGCCACGCCGCGCCATAGTCATGGTCTTTTTTGGCGAGCAACCCCAAGGCGCGCGAAGCCGCGGCATCATAACGCCCGAGGATATCCCCGCAGTCCAGGCTTTCCAGCACAGAGGGTTCCCGCACGACAGCCTCGGCGGTGGGCAGGGTCCCCTCGTCTTTCATCAACCCGACCAGGCAATAGTTTATGATGCCCAAGTATTCGTCCCGGGGCGCATCGGCGACCATCCGCTCGTCCGGGGCTTCCTCCAAGGCGCGGATACGGCACAGCTTGATATAGATTTGATCGACCAAGGATAGCCAGCGGAATGCAAGCCAAGCAGGGCCATAATCCAGCAATTTTTCCTGAAATATCCCCCGGCAATCGGCAAGGATCCGCTCAAAAGGTAATGGCACGAATAGAATCCCCGTTTCCTGGCGGGCCGCCGCAGCAGCCCAAATTCGAAATAAGACAAACGATGTTATGCGGGTGTTTGGTGGGTGGCGGGACCCGCGATGCCGCGGTGTCACGGGCGGTTGGTTGCCGCCCACCCCGTCATCCTGCGCGTGGCCTGTCCTGCGCAGTAGTCGCAGGATCGCAGGATCCATACGCGCCCTACGCGGGCGGCGCGTTGCCGGCGCCCAACGCGAGAATGGCGTCCCGGCGCGTGTTGCCCCGGGGGCGGTCGCAAGGTAGCCCCAACAACCGGGCCGCCCGGGCAATGTCGCCGGCCGAAGCGGGCGCCTTCCCGTCCACGCCCGCCTTGTACAAGCCGATCCCGACAGCCCAATCCAACACCCCCGCATAGGGGTTTCGGCCGCCGGCCGCCGTCAGTTGCCCCTGTTGCCCCTGTTGCCCCTGTTTCTGCCCGCCCGCCGCCATCTGGCACAGCTCCCCCGCCGTCACCACCCTATCCGGCTGGCAGGAATTGTTCCGGTAGCCCACGACATGCCCGTCGCGAAGCATCGCGCGGGCCGCGTCGAAGCAGGGGTCGTCGGGAGACAGGTCCTCGAAGGGCGAGAGATCAAGCATCTCGGATACGGTCACCACTTCGTAACCGTAGTCGGAGAGCAGTTGCAGCTGCAACGGAAGGGCTAGGGCCACGGGGGATCGGCGGGACATGTTGTAGCCGTCTTTTTGAAAGATGATCTTGCCGCGCAAGGCATCCGGATCGTCTTGCAACAAGGCGCGGAGCCGGGAAACGGAAGCCTCCGCGTCAGCCCTGTCGTCTTGGGAGGAGGGGAACCAGCAACCGCCGTCCGCGCTGGCCGCCATGTATTGGTATCCCATGCGGATGTAAGCGTCGTAGGCGGAAGACCCATCCGGGATGCGGTCGACATAATGCGGCGGGCGGGCCAGGCGCATGGCGACGCCGGTCTCGTTTTCGACCGCTTCGTGTAGGCGGGACAAATCGCCCACCACCTCGTCCAAGGTGTGCCAGTGGCGGCGGCGGCGATAGACCGTGAGGTTGCGGCCAAACAAAAGATGCCGATAGCTGTGGTTGGCCAGCTCATGCCCCTCGGCGGCCATGCGGCGCAACAACGCGGGGCAAGCCGCGACGCCGGCCAAGGCGTCGCCCTCGAAATACGCATAGTGGTCGTACGCGCGGCCGAAAATAAAGAGCGTGTTTTCCTTCCCGGCGCGGTCGGGGTAATTCTCGGCGGTGGACCCAATGACATCGAAAACGCCGCGCGCGCGATACGAAGCCAATACGTCCAGCAAATACCCGGTCAGGCTCCCGCCGCCCGATACGTCGGGCACCGTCCCCGCCATGCAGGGGCCATCGTCGAAGGTCATGGCGCACACCCGCCGCTTTGGCGGATACACAAACTCGATGCGGCGGCAAGGGGACAGGTATGCGCCGGCGCGGGCCTTTTTGCGCGCCTTCACCATGCGATTGGCCCGCCGGAGCAGGGAATAGAGGGGGAGGTTCATTCCAAAAATCGCCCGTCGCCCGTCGGAGAGGGGCACGGCTGACGCGCTTCTTTGACGATCCGCGCCGCTTCCCGGCACAACCGGGTGATCTCGCCGAAATCCCCCGCCTCGATGAGATCTTTTTTCACCATCCAACTGCCGCCGCATGCGACGACCTTGGGAAACGCCATGTACCGGCCCAGATTGCCCGCGTTTATTCCACCGGTGGGCACAAAGCGTAGCTTGGGATAAGGGGCGGCGACGGCTTTGATGTATGCTAAACCGCCCGCCTGCTCCGCCGGGAAAAATTTCACCGTGTCCAAGCCGAATGCCATGGCCTGTTCCATGTCGGACGGCGTGGCGCAACCGGGTATGATGAGCAACCCAATCTCGGCGCAACGCCTCACCACCTTGGGGTTTGTGCCCGGTGACACGGCAAACTTCGCCCCGGCCCTCGCCGCCCTGTCTGCCTGTTCGACCGTCAGCACCGTACCCGCGCCGACCAGGATGTCGGGGCATTCCGCCGCGATGCGCCGGATGGCCTCCTCCCCCTCTTCGGTGCGGAAGGTCACCTCCGCGCAATGGATGCCGCCGGCGGCCAACGCCCTGGCCAGCGGCACGGCTTTCTCCGTATCCGATATGGCGATCACCGGCATGACGCCGACTGCCTGTATTTGCTCCAATGTCACGTTCATCGCGTTCGTCACATTCACCGCGTTCACCGCGTTCGTCACATTCGTTGCGTTCGTCTCTCTCATCGCTGTACCCTCGCGCCCGCGCCCCGCATCAAGGCTTCGACTTCCTTCTTCGAGGCCATGGACGTGTCGCCGGGGGTTGTCATGGCCAGCGCCCCGTGGCACACCCCATAGTTGAGCGCCACAGGCAAATCGACGCCGTCCAGCAACCCGAAGATGAGCCCGGACGCGAAGCTGTCGCCGCCGCCGACGCGATCCAAAATTTCCAGCCCCTCCAGCTTCATGCCCAGATGCGCCTGCCCGTCCGCCCAGCCCATGGCCGACCAGTCGTTGACCGTCGCCGTCCGGACCGTCCGCAACGTGGAGGCGACGACCCGCAGTTGTGGGTAGGCCGCCGCCACAGAGGCCATCATCTTGATGTAGCCGTCTGTGTCCAATCGGGATAGATCGGCCGCATTGCCTTCGATGGCAAAACCGAGGCAGGCCGTGAAATCCTCCTCGTTGCCGAGCATCACGTCCACGTAGTTGGCAATCTCCCTGTTGATCTCCTGCGCCTTCGCCTGCCCGCCGATGCTTTTCCACAGCGAGGGGCGATAGTTCAAGTCATAGCTGATGACCGTGCCGTATTTCCTCGCGCAACGCATGGCCTCCAGCGTTACCTGCGCAGTCGTTTCGGACAGCGCCGCGAATATGCCGCCGGTATGGAACCAGCGCGCGCCGCATGCGCCAAAGATATGCTCCCAGTCTATGTCGCCGGGTTTCAGCTTGGATGCGGCGGTGTTGGCCCTGTCACTCACGCCGACCGCGCCGCGCACGCCAAAGCCGCGCTCGGTGAAGTTCAGCCCCAGGCGGGCGTCGCGCCCGATGCCATCATAGGGCGCCCAACGGATAAACTGCGTATCCACGCCGCCCTGCAAAATAAGATCCTCCGCCAGCCGTCCCGCGTCGTTGTCGGGAAACGCCGTCACCACGGCGGTTTTCAAGCCGAAGCACCGGCGCAGGCCGCGCGCGACGTTGTACTCGCCGCCACCTTCCCACACACGGAAATTCCGGGCAGACCGGATGCGCCCCTCGCCGGGATCCAGCCTCAGCATGACTTCGCCCAAAGCGATGGCGTCGTAGAGGCAATTGTCCCTGCCCTTCACGTCCAGGCCCTTTACGTCTATGTCCTTCACGCCCAGGTCCTTTGCGTCTATGCCCTTCACGTCCATACTATGCCACCGCCTACGGCTGCTTGCCGATATACGCCAAGATGCCGCCGTCCACATACAGGACGTGACCGTTGACGAAATCGGACGCGGCGGAAGCCAGGAACACCGCCGGGCCCTTCAGGTCGTCGGTCGTGCCCCACCGGGCCATCGGCGTCTTGCCGATCAGGAATTGGTCAAAGGGATGCCGCGATCCGTCCGCCTGACGCTCGCGCAGCGGCGCGGTCTGCGGCGTCGCGATGTATCCGGGGCCGATGCCGTTGCATTGGATATTGTACTGCCCATACTCGGAGGCAATATTCCTCGTCAACATTTTAAGCCCGCCTTTGGCCGCGGCGTAAGCGGAGACTGTCTCGCGCCCCAGTTCGCTCATCATGGAGCAGAGGTTGATGATCTTGCCCGCGCCCTTCTTGATCATGGACGGCAACACCGCTTTCGCCACGATAAACGGCGCGTTTAAATCCACATCGACGACCTTGCGGAATTCGGCGGCGCTCATCTCGGTCATCGGGACGCGCCTGATAATGCCGGCATTGTTCACCAGGATATCGATCACGCCCACGTCCCGCTCGATCGCCCCGACCATCGCGTTCACAGCGTCCTCGTCGGTGACATCGCAGACATAGCCGCGCACATCGACGCCCGCCTCCCCGTAGGCGGCCAGCCCTTTGTCCACCAAATCCTGGTTGATGTCGTTGAACACGATGGAGGCGCCCGCCTCGTAATACGCCTGCGCGATGGCAAAGCCGATGCCATAGCTGGCGCCGGTCACAAGGGCAATCTTGCCCTTCAGGGAAAACATGTTGTCCATATCTGCCTACCTGCCTCCCACCCTAAAAACTATATATCATAAACTATTAGCCATAAATTTAGGTGTTTTTTACCATAATTAGGTGTTTTTTTGCGTATCCTAGCGTATCCTAGCGCAATTCTTCCGTGGGGATGACATCCATGTCGTCAAACGCCTGGTTTTCGCCGCCCATGGCCCAAATGAAGCTGTACCCGGCAGTGCCACAACCGGCGTGCAGACTCCAGCTCGGGGAGATGACCGCGTCAAAATTGCGCATCACCAAGTGCCGCGTCTCCTGCCCTTGGCCCATCAGGTGGATCACGACATTGCCCTCCGGGATGTCGAAATAGGTGTAGATCTCCATGCGCCGCTCGTGCGTGTGGGCGGGGAGGGTGTTCCATACGCTGCCCGGATCCAGGACCGTCAGCCCCATGCTGAGCTGGCAGGTGTCCAGGACGTCGGGGTGGATAAACTGGTTGATGACCCGTTTATTGGCCGACTCCACCGACCCCAGCGGCTTTTTCGCCGCGTCTGCCAGCGTGAGCAACCTGTTTTCGCACTTGCGGTGGGCCGGCGCCGATACGCCGTAGAACCGCGCGGGATTCCCGCTGTCCTCACTGGTAAAGGCGACCGCCTTGGCCCCGCTGGCGATATACAGGCAGTCTTTTGGCGCCAAGCGGTAGGACGCGCCGTCCACGGTGACCGCGCCATGGCCGCCGAGATTGAAGAACCCGACCTCGCGCCGCTCCAGAAAGAACGACGTGCCGAAGTTCTCCCACACATTGATGCCCTTGTCGATGGGCAGGGCCTCCCCGACCGGCATAATCCCCAGCGTCACCATGCGATCGACATGGGAGTACACGGCCGTCACCTCGCCCGGCTGATACAGCCCGGAGATGTGGAATTCGGCTCGGAGTTCCTCGGTTGTATAGCGCGCGACATCCCGGGGATGCGCGCTGTAGCGGATATCCAAGTGGTAACAACCCCTCTCAGTCTATTTGCGGCTAGCCGCTAGCCGCCAGCAATTTGCGGGTCGCAGCCCGCTTCCGCGCCCCAGATCTCGATCTGGCTGAGCGCGGGGAAAGGCGACTCGTCATCCGCCTTTATCAGTCTCTCTAAGGCAACCCATGTCGCCGTGCGCGGCGCGAACTCCACAATCTGCGGGCGCTCCGTTTTGGTCAGGGGAAACGTGACGGCACTGCCGTCCGAAAAAACCAATGCGCCGCTCACCCACCAGCTGTCGTGGGGGAAATCGGCGCGGGTGGTCAGCACGGCGCGGTCAATGAACACAGCGCGGCCAAAATCGATTGTCATCTTCGCGTCGGGGTCTCGGTTGATACCCCAGCTCTGGTACGGCCACGGCCCATGCCCCGCGTTGGCATAGATCCCGTCCACGGCGTTTCGGGACGCGAACACGGATTCGCCCCGCGTCTCCACATTGGCGCGGCTGTGGGGGAAGAGGATCTCGTTCTCGTGGCAGTCCAGCGGGTTTAACGCCACGTTCTTGTACGCGCCAACCTCCCTGCGCGTCGCGCGGCGGACGGAAAGCAAATGCCCTTCCCCGGAAAAACTCCTTGGGGAATAACACACGCATTTTTCCCCAAAAGGCACGGTCATCACATGCCGCAGGCCGCCCATATAGACATAAGCCGGGGCAATACTGTCCTCCAACGCGGCAATTAAGTAACCGCCGGGGCTGTCGGCTTCCAGAACGATGCGGTCGCCCGGCTGATAGGCCCCGGCGTAAACCAGCGTCGCGCCGTCCGTGCCGACGTGTTTCGCCAGAACCTCCCCGGCGGCATTCTCAACCTTGAGCGTAAGGATCATAGGCAGCCAGCCCCTTTCTGTTTTTTCACCCGAGCCGCTTACATTATACCACAGGCGCGAAGCGTCGTCGTGGTATATGCATCCAATGTAATGGTTGTTAGCAACCATTATACCACAGGCGCGAAGCGTCGTCGTGGTATATGCATCCAATGTAATGGTTGTTAGCAACCATTATACCATCTGTAAGGTAGAAAATCAACGATTATATCTTGTGACTTGTGCCCGCTCGCCTGCACGACATTACAATGCCCCGCGCTCTAACATGCGACAACCGTTGAAAACGGGACGCGCAGCGGCGCGTCCCGTACAAAGGCGATGATCCCACAACGCCGCCTACTTTCCGTCAAGCATGGCGCGGAGCCGTGCTATCTCTGCGTCCTTGTCAGCGAGTTCTGCATCTTTGTCCGCGAGTTCTGCGTCTTTGTCCGCGAGTTCTGCGTCCTTGTCAGCGAGTTCTACATCCTTGTCAGCGACCACGCCCTGCCATTTTTCATCAGCTTCGCGCTGTGCGTTCAGCAAAGTCTGCGCCATGTTCGATTCCCAGTCAGCAATTGCAATCCTGCGGTTACGGAAGATAGCCCGC
>Ga0123353_10003727_pt1 | contig 19389 bp, 20 predicted proteins | sample TergutLab28metaG_3_FD_92763 | JGI IMG/M metagenome (GOLD analysis project Ga0123353, IMG submission 92763) | Labiotermes labralis P3 segment gut microbial communities from Petit-Saut dam, French Guiana - Lab288 P3 | ecosystem: Host-associated > Arthropoda: Insects > Digestive system > Gut ... | reverse complement strand
TCCAAGCCCTGGCGGATCTGCGACCGCGCTACCCCTCCTTTTTTGTCGGCGTGCGGCGGGGCTTTTTCTGGTATTATCTGGAGCCCATGGCCAACACGGACGTTGTGTACCCGGAGGAGGACTATCCCTGCCGCCCGCTGAACCTGTTCAGCGCTGTCAAGCCCACCCTATGCGTCCTATACGACCGGCGGCGCCTATCGGTGGAGTTTTCGCATCTTGTGGCGGATGGCGGCGGCATCCTTGTGTTCCTGAAGGCACTGCTGGCCCGCTACCTGGAGCTAGGCGGCGTGGAACTCCCGGTGGACAGCGATTTACCGGAATTGACCGGGCCGCCGCGCCCGCGGGAATGGGCCGACAGCTATCGGGAATTTCGCACCCCATGCGGCGAAAAACCGAAGGGCAATGGCCTGGCGTACCAATACCGTGCACCGCAAACAAAAGATTATTTAAAGATCATTCACGGGCAGGTGCCCTTGGAGGACATTTTGCCCATGGCCAAGGCGCGCGGCCTGACGGTGACGGATTATCTCTTGGCGGTCTATATCTACGCTTTCTATACTGCCGACCCCCGCGCCCGCCGCAGCCGCAAGCCCATCCAGATCGGCATCCCCGTCTCCCTGCGGCAATTTTATCCCAGCGAGAGCCTGCGCAACTTCTCTCTGTTTGCCGCACTGGGCCTCTATCCCCGCGGACGGGAGACCTACGCCTTTGAGGACGTCCTCAAGGCCATGCGCGGCAAGCTGGCCGCGGCCACCGCCCGGGAGGAGATGCACAAGCTGCTGTGCAACAGCGTCGCCCTGCTGAACAATCCGGCTTTCCGGGCGACCCCCAATGCGATCAAGCGCCTGCTCATGAAACTGGGCAACACCTTTGTGGGTGAGATGTCGAACACAAGCCCCCTTTCCAACCTAGGCCGGGTTCAGCTGCCGCCCTGCCTGGCCGGGCACGTGGAGGCCGTCGAGGTGCTCCTGGGCGGCTCGCCGCACAAACGCATCGGCTGCGTAGTGATTTCTGATGAACGGCTGATGCATATCTATTTCAGCGGCAACACCAAAACGACAGATGTTCAGCGCGCCTTCTTCAAGCTGCTGACGCGGGAGGGCGCGCGGGTGCGCGTGGAGAGCAATGTCCGCGACGAGGAGGAAGCCGGGCGATGAGATGCATAAACTGCCGCGTAGATCTGAACGAAAACGCGACGCGCTGCCCCCTGTGCGGCGGCGGCGCGCAGGACGTCCCGCCGCTGATTCAGGGGGTGGCATTTCAGGATTATCCTGTATATGCTCGTGGAAGACATTCCCGCGCCCAGATGCGGCAACGATTGCCTACCCGCCGCCGCGGCATGACATTAGGGGAGCAAATGAGGGCAAGATTTCATCTGTAAAATTTATATGCGTACCGGCATGCCGGTATCCATTGATTTGTTGCAGGCCAGCACGAAGGCCAGGCTCTTCACCGCGTCGGCATAGGGGGAGCGGATCGCGGAGGGGTCGCCGGTGATGACCGCGTCCACGAAGGTCCGGTCACATAGCAGCCCGTAGTCCGCCTCGCTCTTGCACACCAGGCCTTTTTCGTTTTCATTGCGGCGCTGGGTACCATCGCCTTTGATGGTCTCCGCAGCGACGGCACTTTCGGGCTCTATGCCGAATAGGGAGGTCTTGCGGCACAGCACGTACTCCATGCGCCTGTCCCGCGCGCCGAAGGTCATCTTGGAATCCCACGACGCGCCGTTGGTGGAGTAGCAGCCGGCAGTCATGGTGGCGACGGTGCCGTCCTCGAAGCGGATGGTGGATACGCTCACATCCTCCATGCCGAAGCCGACGCACTCGTCGTTTGTTATGATCCCGCTGCGGCCCATTGAGAACACCTCGACGGGCTCCAGGCCCAGCAGGTAGCGCATCATGTCCATTTGGTGGATGGCGCTCTCCGCCAGCATGCCGCCCGAGGCGGAACGAACCCGCCACCAGTCGGGCCCCACATACAGGCCGCCCACCCGGGAGCCCTGCACGGCGACGATTCGGTTGCCCGCGATGAATTCCCTCGCGGGCTCGTTGATGTTGTCGTAGCGGCACTGGAAGCCCACCGCGCTGACGAGGCCTTTCGCCTCTATGGCCGCGCCGATGCGCTTTGCGAGAGGCAAATCGTTGGTGACGGGCTTTTCCACAAAGATGTGGATTCCCCGGGCGATGGCCTCGAATTCGATCACCCCGTGGGCGTTGGGCGGGATGCAGATAAACACGGCGTCGGGCTTGACCGCATCGAACATCCCCCGGTAGTCCGAAAAGGCCTCTCCCCTGCCCGCCTTTTGGGCAAAGCCCTCTGCCCGGGTCAGGATGACGTCGCAGAAGCCCGCCAGCTCGACGTCCCCGAACTGCATGAGGTGCCCCAGGTGGTATACGCCGATGCCGCCGCAGCCGATCATTGCGATTTTTTTCATAGTACTATCCCCCTATGTTGATGATTTGGTCCATTGCCTTCGAAGTCTCACAATAAAACTCCTCGTAGAATTGGCCGCCTTCTTTGAACACCTCGGCGGTAAGGCAGCCGTTGAAGCCCGCACGCCGCAGAGCCGGGATGGCGCGGCTCCAATCCACGCTGCCACGGCCCAGCGGGCAGAATTCTCCACCGCTATTCGGTCCGCCCTTGCGCGCAAAATCTTTTATATGTACCAGGCCAATGCGGGCGCCCAGGATATCTATCCAGTCCTCCGCGCGGCTGAAGGCCGTAACATTGCCTACATCGAAATACGCACCGATAAGGGGCGAGGCTATTTCGTCAATTAAACTCCGCATATCAAAGGGCGAGGTGAAGAACGTGTTCCAGACGTTTTCCAGGCCCACGAAGAGGCCGTATTCCTCGATGAGCGGCAACCACGCGCGCAGGTTAGCAGCGCAGGTCTCATAGGCCTGCGCGAGGGAAACTGTGTCCGACATGCCGCCGGGTACCGTGAGGATTCCCGTCGCCCCAAGCACGCGGGCACATTTCAACTGCTGCGCAAGCAAAGCGCGGCCCTGTTCTGAGGCCCCGGCGCCGGGCGTACCCATCGTCCCGCCCCACAGCGAGGACGCGACGCTCACCACGGGCAGGTTGTATCGTTCTGAAAGCGCCTTGATCTCCGCCAACCGCGTTTCGTTCGATTCCATAGAAAGAGAACAGGCGGAATTGCCGGATCTGTCAACGTTCAGCTCTATGCCGTCAAAGCCCGCCGCTTTCACTTGGGCAAACGTCTCCTCCAAGCCCGCATTGGGGTCTGCCGACCATGCGTTAATAGATTTTTTCATGATAGCCTCTCCGCAATTATACTATGTCGCCCTTCGCCGGCCCATGCGAGGCCGCCCGCACCGCCTCGGTGACGCAGCTCACATATATCCGTCTCGATTCATTCGTGCCCAGATGCACCGTGTCGCTGGCCAGGAGCTTCGTCTGTGTGTCGATGGCCGCCCTCCAGTCCGCGAGCGTGACGAAATCGTACTGCGGCGCGATTTCGCGCTGCAGCATCGCGGTCCTGTAGGCCCTGCCGTAATCGGGCGTGCGGCCATCGAAGGGCACGACGAACACGAGCTTGTGCCCAGGCGCGAGGTCGTCTATGATCTTCTGCACGTAGTCGGCGAAGTCGTCCACGCCGTTGGTGCCCAGGGCGATGACCACTACCTCCCGCAGCGTGCCCTTCTCCTGCATCTCCATCATGAGCCTGTAGCCCTCCGCGATGGAGCGGGAGCTCAGGGCGTCCACGGCGCAGTTGGGGATGCTCTCGATCAGCGCCAGGCGCGCGTCCACGCAGATGGAATCCCCGAGGATGGTCACGCCGCCGCTGACCTCTATGGGCGAAAGTACGGCAATGCCAGGCTGGCGTTCGGGCGTCGCCTCGTTTTCCTTCAGCACCGGCAGGGCGCCGATTTCGCCGTTGAAGCGCACCGGCGTCTCGCTGATGCTGTCCAGCCAGTCCTTCCTGGCGACCAGCGCGTCTCTGTCCTGCATAAAATAGCCCGCGTAGAGTTTCTCTTCAATGCCGGTGAGCGCCGGGGCCCTTTGGATCACCACGGCGCACAGCAGGGCGCAGGCCAGCGCCGGCACCGCAAAGGCGGCAGCTGTGAGGCCCCGGCGGCGCTTACGCGCGCCGACCATGATCATACCGACGAGGTAGGCAATAGCCAGCGACAGCAGCGAGATGGAAGCCGCCGCTTTTTTTCGGAGATAGTTTGGTACGCGCTTTGCTTCCCCTGCCTGTTTCGGGGCAACCAACAGGGGTTCAAAGCCATAGAACACCAGCGCTGAAAGCCCCATCGAAAGTACGAACGAGGCCAAAGCTGCCAATGCGTTGGTTGGAAGCAACACCGAGAAAATGATGTACAGCGGCCAGTGATAGAGATACACATTATATGACAGGTCGGCCAGCACTGTGAGGGGTTTCGGCTCGCGCTTGCCGGGCAGCGCCTCGTGCAGCGCCCGTGCGCACACTATGGCGCAGGCCGCCAGCAGGGAGGCCGCCAGGAAGCCGAAGCGATACACGAATGCGTCGTTGAATTGCAGCCGCAGCGCCAGCGCGACGATCCCGGACACCGACAGTAGCATCCCTGCGACACAGATAAACTTAGCCAGCTTCTTTTGCAGGGCGCGTTGCAGCCGGGGGCCGAGCTTCAGTCCCGCCGCCGTGGCCGCCGCCGCGCCGATAAAAAACGGGAACGAGTGCGTTAACGAACTGAAATACGCCGCCGAGTTGTCTCCCACCGGCTGATACGCCCGCTGCATGGCGATATACGAACACGCCGCCATGATGACCGAAACGACCAACATACCTATCTTAAAGCCTTGCCGCGCCTTCTCCGCTTTTTTTTTGTACGCGCGCCGCAGCAGCAGGGCCAGCACAGTGCACACCAGGCCCCACACGATGTAGAGATGCGCCTCCATCGAGAGCGTCCAGGTGTGCAGGTAGAGGTGCGGCAGCACGTTGGCCTCGTAGCTGCCGCCGGTGTGTATTTCAAAGAAGTTGCTCACGAAACCCAGCACGGAAGCCAACTGCTTGCTTATGTTCGCCGTGAAATCCGGCGAGACCAGCAGCGCCAGCGGCAGCGTAAACAAAATCGAGAGCAGCAGCGGCGGCACGGTACGCAAAAAGCGGCGCTTCCCGAAAGCGGACAACAAAAACCGGCCGGATTTCTGAAATTCAGATATGGCCAACGCTGTAATTAGGTAACCGGAGAACGTGAAAAAGATATCCACGCCCAAAAAGCCGCCGGGCAGCAGCTCGTAGAAGAAGTGGTAGACCAAGACCATCGTCAGGCCCAGCGCGCGCACCGCGCTGAACCATTGGATTTTGTTATTCACTGCTGATCCGTTTTCCTTTCTGCCATTGTGCCTCTACGGCCCGGCCATCGCGGGTCAGCGTGCCCTTACCGTGGAACACGCCGTTTTGGAAGCCGCCCTCGTAGGTCCAGCCCTCGGGGCTGTAGTAGATGCCCTGTCCCTGTGGCACGCCGCCTTCAAATTCTCCGTCATAGCGCAGGGCTCCGCCTTCTGTATATTGAACCCGGCCGTGGGGAAGCCCGGCCTCGAAGGCGCCCTCATACATGAACTTGCCGCCCGGCGGCGTATATCGCCCCCGCCCGTGGTAGAGCCCGGCCTTCCACTGGCCTTCATATATCACATTGCCGTCCTTGCTTCGATAAGTCCCATGCCCTTCGGCCAGACCCAGCAAGAAGCCTCCCGTGTAGCTCTCTCCGCCCGGGAAGGTATAAAGTCCCTCGCCGTTTTGCCCGCGCTCCCCTATGCCGCCACTGTAACTCCAGCCCTTCGGCGAAAGGAATTCGGCGATACCGTCCCGGTCAACCCAGGCGGTAATGTCCTCCGGCAGAAAAAGCGCGCCTTCGGGCTTGCCCTGGTTGAAGTTGCCCACAAAGCGCCAATCGGCATCATCATAGACAAAATCACCCGCCGCCCGTCCTTTCAGGAACCTGCCCGAAAAGCGCGCGCCGTCGGCCAGGATAATTTCCCCCCTGGCGTCAAAGAGCCCGTTGCGCAGCGGGCCGCTGTAGATGAAGTCGCTGTCATAGGCCCGCGACGACGCCGGCTCGACCCTGTCCAGCAGCGAATAATAGGCCAGCGCAATCATTGCCGCAGCAGCAGCGACTGAAAACAACATTTTTATGCCTTTTTCCAGGAAGTTCACCCGCTTTCGCCACATATCATCAGATTTTTTAATTATAGCACCAAAGTGCCTCTTATTTCAATAGCGAATTGGGAATAACAGGTAGAAAACGCACAAATATTTTTTGCCGGAAATTATTGACAAGCGCAGTGAAATTGCGACCCCGCCGAGACCTGGGCGGAGGAGGGCGGACATCTTCGGTGCCATGGAGCTCTCCGGCGGGGAACCTGGCGGTCTACGCATATACCGGCGAAAAAAGTGGAACTCGGCTGTATTGAAGGCAACCACCTGACAAACGGACAGCTGAAAACTATGTGCAGGATAGACAACTACGACGCTCTCTACGGGGACATACAGAAGGCGGCGGCCTTGGTGAACAGAGAAGTAGTTATCTGATGGGCAAAACAGCCCTTGACAGCGGGACAAGCGCGTAGTATAATGGAATTACGTTGAGCAATGGCGTTCATCATGGGTTAAATGATGAACGCCAACGTTTTGTGAGAATGAGGTAAAAAAATGAAAACCGGTTTCGACAACGCGGCCTACATGCAAAGGCAGACGGAACAGATCCTGGGGCGGGTGGAGCGGTTTAGCCATAAGCTCTACCTGGAGTTCGGCGGCAAACTGTTCGACGACTACCACGCGGCGAGAGTGCTGCCGGGATTCCACGTCAACGGCAAGGTGCTGCTGCTGGAGGCGCTGAAGGAGAAAACGGAGATCATCATATGCATCAACGCGGCGGATATCGAGACCAGCAAGATCAGAGCGGACCTCGGCATCCCCTACGATGCGGACGTCCTGCGGCTAATCGACAGCGTGCGGGACATGGGGCTGTATATCAGCAGCATCGTCATCTCGCGCTACAATGACCAGCCCGCCGCCGACATATTCAAGAACAGGCTTGAACGCAGGGGCGAGAAGGTATATATTCACAGGTCCATCAAGGGCTACCCCACGAACATTGACCTTGTCGTAAGCGACATGGGCTACGGCTCCAACCCGTATATCGAAACCATCAGGCCCCTAGTGGTGGTCACGGCGCCGGGCCCCGGCAGCGGAAAGATGGCCACCTGTCTTTCACAGCTGTATCATGAGCACAAGCGGAACGTCAAGGCGGGCTACGCCAAGTTCGAGACCTTCCCCGTGTGGAACCTGCCGCTGAACCATCCCGTCAACCTCGCCTACGAAGCCGCCACGGCGGACCTGAACGACGTCAACGCCATCGACCCCTTTCATTTGGAGGCCTATGGCGAAACGGCCGTCAATTACAACCGGGATATCGAGGTGTTCCCGCTGGTGAGGAACATCCTCGCCAGGATGACGGACGAAATCTATCAATCCCCCACGGATATGGGCGTGAACATCATCGGCTCCTGCATCACGGACGACGCGTTGGTGCGGGAGGCCGCCAAACAGGAGATCGTCCGGCGCTATTTCAGGACGTGGTGCGCCTATAAAGAGGGCTCCCAGGGCGCCGCCGCGGTTGAAAAGATGGAGATCATCATGGAGCAGTTGGGGCTCTCACCGGAATACGACCCGGCCGTGGGCCCCGCGCTGGAGAAATCCGCGCAGAATGGCTGCCCCGCCATGGCGCTGATCCTCCATGACGGGACAACAATGACCGGAAAAACCACCCGGGTGCTGGCCGCGGCCTCCACCCTCGCGCTCAACTGCGTGAAGCACCTGGCGGGATTGCCGGACAGCCTACACCTGATCGCGCCCCATGTTCTGGAGCCCATGCTGATGCTAAAGGAGACCATCCTGCGCGACAAAACTCCCCTGCTGAGCCTGGAGGAGGTCCTCAACGCACTGAGCATATGCGCCGCCACCGACCCCATGGCGCAAAAATGCCTGATGGAGCTGCACAACCTGCGGGGCTGCCAAGCGCATTCCTCGCACATGATATCGAAAGCGGACGAGGGCACGCTGAAAAAGCTGGGCGTGGACGTCACCTGCACGCCGGAATTCCCGTCTGCGAATCTGTTTTATGGGTAAATAGGGAAATATGTAGAGACGCACGGCAGTGCTTCTCAGGCAACAGTGATGTTTTTTCGGAGAGCCATTGCCATGCGTCTCTACACCAACATCGCATCGTTGATGTTGATCTCCCCGCCGGTGAGGATGGCGTCAATGGCTTCCATTAGCTTCCTGTTTTTTGTCAGCGAAACCGCCGCCATGACAGCTCTGTAGTAGCCGCTGCCCCGCTCGTAGGTGACCAGGCCACCGTGGAACACGCCGAGGAATACCTCTTTCGCGATGTCGATCACCAGGCCGTCGGGAAATTCTTTGATCTCCGCGCGCTTCACGGCCTTGCCCAGCGAAACCAATCGAATGATCTTCGCGGCGCGCTGAACGCTCACACGATCAAGCCAGCGTGCCGCTGGCTTGATCGCGAAGAAATATTTGGCTACTTTATCCCCGTTTGCCTGCAATGCGGTGACGCGCCGGGCGAATTCCTGCTTGTCCCCGGCTGCGGCGCTGTCCAGCACACGTGTAATCATCCCTGTGGCGTGGTCTTTTAGGAAATCCTGCCACGCATCCAAGTGTTCAGTTTTCACGGCAAGGCCGTTGTCTTCAACCGTAATACGTACGATTGGTCCGGGGTAACCGCACAGAGCCCCTACGTTGATTCCATAGAGCGTGTTGCCCGCGGGGGAATCGTAGCGCATGATGTTCTGCATGTGGCTGTGCCCCACGAAGAGATATCGCAGGCCTGCGTCGGCCAGCATTTGGGCAACCTCCTCCCGGTCGCCCACGCAGCCGCCCCCGGTGAACAGCGGCGAGATGTGCGGCAGCACCAGGTGATGCTGCATGCCGACCACTGTGATACCCTGTTCTTTGGCCTGGCGCAGCTGCTCCAAAATCCAGTTCATGTGCTCGGGGGTGTAGCCCGCCCTGCCTTTACCGTTCTGGTCGTCGTTGAGAGCCAGCAGCCATACGTTCTCCGACAACGCAATAACATAGGAGCTCGTACCCAGGTGGGTGAAGTATTCGCTGATCGCCTGCTTCGGGCCGAAGTCAAAATAGAAATCGCGCAGTTCGTCGTGGCCCATCGCCGGAACATCGCGGAACACCTCGCCGCCCACATAGCGGCGAGGGTTTTTGTCGCAGCACCAGTCGTGCGTCGCGGTGACGACATAGACAGGCTTGCTCTTCTGCAGCTCGTACAGCAGCGCGCGGAAGCCATCGTGGCTCACCCGCTCGCCATCGTTGGTAAGGTCCCCGGCGATGAGCACAGCCCCGGTGTCGCTGCGCGCGATGCGCTGGAATGCCTCGCTGATAATCTCGTGGGACTCACCCAGGCATTTCTGGTCCGAGCCGCTGCGCAGCTCGTAGGCGCTGCCGCTGACGCCGAGGGATTTAGCATAATAATGGGTATCGGCTATGACTGTAAATTTCATTGGGCTATGCCCTCTTCTGTCACCCTTTTCTGTTTCACTGAACGCGTGTTGAAAAACCATATCGGCACCACCATCAGCAACCAGGCAACGGCAGGGATGAGGGTATTCATGGCAATCAGCATATTATATGCCCCGCTTGTCTGGGGGTAAGGCAGTGCGTCGGCATGCTCCTGGTATTTCGCCAGCGCCAGGAAAAAGAGCACTACGGCGGATGACGCGGAATTTTGCAGCTTGCCGGTGAAGGCGATCATCGAAAGCATTACGCCCTCGGCGCGCTGGCCTGTTTTGCGCTCGATATAGTCCACCGTTTCGGCTTCCATTTGCTTGGCGCAGATATTTTTGAATTCCGTGGGAAGGGCCGCCAGGCCGATGAAAATCATCACGATGATCGCGGGCCCCCAGCCGACGGCTCCCGCGTTTGACATCAAAGTGTTTTTCATGGTGATATGCATCAGGGTATGAACCGCCGCGCCGCCAAGGCAGCAGGCCAGGTAGAATTTGCGAAAATCCATTTTGCTGCCGAATTTTTCGGCGATTTTCGGAACAATGATTGCCGATAAAAATATCGCGGGCCCGCCGGCAAAGCCCAGGATAAGATTGTAATCGGCATTGCCCATCAAGTCTATGGTGAAATACATTTGTACGGCCGCAGGCAGCGTTGTAAACAGGAACAATACATTGGCGATCACCAGCATAAACAGCGGCTTGTTTTGAAAAAGCAGGCTCATCTGCTCCTTAAAGCTGGGCACTTCCTCGGAATAGGTTGCGCGCTCTTTTGTCCAATAATATGTAGGGCGGGTAAAAGCGATCATGCCGATGAACGCGACAATCGCCGCCGCGACGTAGACAGGCGTGGGGTTCTCTTTCACGGACTGCATTGTGAGCGCGACCGTAATGATGCCGCCCGTGGCGATGCCCATCACTGTCCGCATGATATTCGCTATGCCGAAGAGCTTAATTCTTTCAATGGCATTGGGGGTGATCGACAAAGCCAGCGCGCCTATGGGCACGTCAACGCAGGTGTATGCCGCATCCCAGCCGACGAAAGCGATCACCATGAACACCAGCTTGAAGGCGGGGCTCCAGCCAGGCTGCCCGACAAAAAACATCAGTGTGAAAAGCGCAGAAAGGAAAGGCGCCCATTTGATGTAGGGGCGCATCTTGTCGCCTTCCTTGCTGCGGGTTCTGTCCAGCAGAAAGCCGAGAATCGGATCGTTGATCGCGTCCCAGAGACCGCAGAACAAACGAATGCTTGCGGCCCTGCCGGTGGGAATCCCAAAAATGTTCGTGATGAAATAATTGGCGGGGCTCGAGTTCATAATGGACGTCGTCATGCCCTGGGCACCCTTGCCCATGCCGTAGCCGATGGTCTCCTTCCAGCTCAGGAAGGTCTCCTCCCCCGTGTTGCCCTTGACAATTTTGCTGCCTAGGAAATTCTTGATCTTGTTTGCCATGTCGTTCACCATTCTTTCTCCAAATGATTTCGAGCCGCACAAAAAACGCCGCTCCGCGATGTCATCCTCACCCGCTGCGGTGGGAGCTCCTTCCGCGGGAAGGAGCCTGGGGGATTAGGCGAAAACGAGTTCATTGTAAGAGCAGCCGCTTTTGCACAAGCCCCAGGCTCCTTCCCGTGGAAGGAGCTGTCGGCCTCGGGCCGACTGAGGATGGCTTCGCGGAGCGACTGCTCACCTTGCCACGATCCTAACTGCCAATTAGCTTTCGGATTAGCGTTGATATCCAAAAGAATGGCCCAAAAACAAGAAGGAAGGAACAGCATCCCTGCTCTGTCCATAGACTCCCTCCTTCCTGCAAAGCTCCTATTAGCCCTCCGGCCAAGGCATCCGTTCATCTCCTTTCACCAAGTAAGCCTTTTGCGCAATCTTCGCCAGCGGCGCGTCGGTGAGGGAATCCGAGTAGAACGCCCCTATCTCTATATCCCCGAACTCCTCCCGCAGGCGGCGCAGTTTCTCCTCGCCGTAGCAGGAATGGCCCTCCAGGCGGCCGGTTTCGGTATTGACGCGGGTGCTGACCAGCCGCACGCCCAGCTGCTCACACAGGGGCCGTAAAAAGAAATCAGCCGAGCAGGAGACGATGATGTCGTCCGGCCGCAACTGCGCCAGATACCATGGCTTAAGCAGGGCATCGGCCTTTGTCTCCCAGAACAGGCGGATTTCCTCCTGCAGATTCGGCAGGCCGCGCCAATAGTGGTAATATTCCGCTTTGAAGGGCTCGCTGCGCTTGTGCTTCACCGCAAAGCAAAGCAGCGCCGCGATGCTCAGCGGCAAATAGCGCAGCAGGCCGGGGTGCCGCCGCAGGCAAAACCCGAAGAACGAGGCCCCGCTGTCGGGGTACACGACGGTCTTATCGAAGTCGTAGACGTTTGACATGCATCAATTCACTTTCTTTATTATTTTCCAAGGAAAGCCATCGACCGTTCGAAGGCCTCTTCCGGGAATTGCTCGGTGAACATGTGCCCGCCCCGCATCGTCTGGGACTGCGCCCGGGGCAGCGCGGCGGTCAGGCTCTCGGCCATCTGGCCGGTGACGATGTAGTCCTTCTCGGCCCAGAGGAGCAGGATGGGGATGACTAGCCTGCCGGCGGCCTCCAGGTCGAGGGGCGTCGTGCGCTGGGACATATACAGGATACTGGTCACTGTCCCCGGGAGCTTGAGGGGGTCCACAATTTTCCCTATGTCATATTTAAGCCCGTAGCACAAATCGGCATTGGCCACGGCGGCTAACAATTTTACTACAGGACGCATGTACAACAACGGCTTGAGCAAGATGGTCATGACGCAACCGGCAGTCTCCGTTGAAAGGCTGCTCAGCATCCCGCCACCACCGTGGCCGCCTCCACCTCCGCCGGCGGCCGCGTATAGCAGCAGCGCCTCAACTTTTTCAGGGTACATGATGGCCATGTTCAGCGCCACCCCGCCGCCCATGGAGTGCCCCGCGACAATCCACGCTTCGCCGGGCGCGAGGAGCTCCATCAGCTCCATGGCGATCTCCTCGCGGGGCTTCGGCGTCACGTCTTTGGATTCCCGCGTGCTGTAGCCGAAGCCGGGCAAGTCTATCATTGCGCACATGTAGCCGGCGTCGCTGAACAGCCCCGCCAGCGCTTCCCAATAAATCGTAGAACTGACCATGCCGTGGATGAAGAACACACGGCCCGCCTGCTCGCCCTTGGCCGGAACAACCCGGTAGCAGATGTTGTAGTCGTCCGTCTGGAAGAACTGCTTTTCCGCGAAGGGCTGCGCGGCGAAGGCCGGCAGGACCAGCCCCGCGGCCAGCGCCAGGGCAAGCAGCAACGCGAATACTTTTTTACGGATATAACGCATAAATCCCTCCTATCTCATCATACAAGCCCCTTGTCGTTTCCGCGTCACGAAAGCTCAGATAAATGTCCTGTTTGCCGTCGCGTACAATCATGATTGTAGGCGAGGAGTCTGCTTGTACAAATAGCAAGGCCTCACCATGGCTGCCCAACCTGAAATGGCCCTTTAGCGCTTGGCCAATACCGCCATAGCCATTTGTTCTTATGCCAACGCCGATATCCCGCATGCCTTTCTCGACCAAAGAAATATCAGTGATCTCAGAAAAAGCAACGCGCAGGCCATACATGCCTTTGATTTCGATGCCGCTGTCATATACATTGACCGTGGGATCCTGTACGCCGAAAAAAGTGAGCGCGCAAACGCAAATCAGCGCTATGGCGACAACACTGACCGACATAATGATAGCTGCCGGGTTTGATTTCGCCACCGGCGCGGAATCGTCGCTCCCCGGCTTTAGGAAACGCTTGCCTGTGTTCGCGTAGACGACAAAGCCAAGCGAGACCGCGAGTGTCAGCGCGATCCCGGTGAATACCAGCCACAGCAAGTTGAATTGCACGCCAATGGGAATCAGCGCGAAGCAGAATGAAATCGCGATCAGCAGCCAGCCGACGGCACGGCACAGGGCTTTTTCGTCATACCTTGCCCTTTTCGCCGAACCCATGGTGTTGTAACCGGCAATCAGAAAGGCTCCCTTGCCACGCAAAAGATTGATCGCAATGACTGCCAGAATCGCGATCACAGCGCCAAAAGGTATGAATATGGACCAGGTCATATCGTTACCTCACTTTTTATAATTTGCATTATTATATTTTTGTCAGCGCCATCGCCACCGAAATCCATTTCATTTTAGCATAAGTCTGGAGAAGTTGCAAGCAGTAATCTTTGATTGACAGGCCAGCGCTTGTCTGTTATAATTCTACAAAACTGCTATTATGAATTTGGGAGCGTGGTTTTATTGGACTTCCGTCAATCCCCCTTCATTTTCGCCCTGGGCGCGGGCCTGGTGCTCTTCGTTGTGGCGCAGTCGCTGTTTTTCCTCATCAAGGCCTGGAAGCGCGGGCGCGCGCTGGGCATGCCTGTCTCTACCCTGCGGGACACCGTGACCTCCAGCGCGCTGTTTACCATCGCGCCCTCCATCGCCATCGCCACCACGGTGCTGGCGCTGTCGAATGCCCTGGGGCTGGCGCTGCCCTGGATCCGCATGAGCGTCATCGGCAGCTTCACCTACGAGACCACGGCTGCCTCCGCCGCGGCCGAGGGCCTGGGGATCCCCGGGGGCATAGCCACGCCCATCACCGACCCCGTGTCGTTCACCACCATCGCCTGGGTGATGACCATCGGCAGTGTCTTTCCATTAATCCTGCTACCCATCGTGCTGAAAAAAGTCCAGTCGAAGATCGGCAAAGCTGTTGAGAAAAAGGGCAACGCTGCCTGGACCGACCTCATCAGCGCGGCGGCCTTCATCGGCTTGATCGCAGCCTTCGTGGCGCGCGCCATCGCGGGCAAGGGCGAAGGCGACAGCGCCGGCGACAGCGCGGGGGTGCTCTCGGTGCTCACGCTGGTCACGGCGATACTGCTGATGGTGCTGCTGGAACTGCTCATCGAAAAACGCGGCTGGAAGTGGGCGCAGCCCTTCGCCATGCCCGCGAGCATGTTTGGCGCCATGGGCGCGGCGGTACTCTTCGCGCAGGTATTGCCTGAACATATCGCGCTGTTTGAATGGAGGTAGAGAACATGAAATCGAACAAAGAGAGAACATATTTCGATCAGGTCCACACCTGGGGGCGCATCTCCTGCGTAGCTACGCTGCTGGTGATGCTGGCCATCCCCCTGGCGATCGCCCTGCACCTGGACGCCTGGCCCCCCCTGGCGAGCCTGCTGCGGGTACTCGCGGCCGTTTTGCCTTTGTTCTGGACCGTGGCCATAATCGAGTCGCTGAGCTACGGGCCGATTTTGGGCAGCGGGGGCACCTACCTGGCCTTTGTGACGGGGAATATCGCCAACCTGAAGATGCCCTGCGCCATCGCGGCCATGAAAAGCGCCGACGTGCGCGCCAGCACCGAAGAGGGCGACGTGGCTTCCACCATCGCGGTGGCGACTTCGGCCATCACAACAACGATACTCATCGCGATATGCGTGCTGCTTCTAATGCCCGTGCTTCCCCTGCTCACAGCGGCGGACAGCCCAGTAGCCCCGGCCTTTCAGCAGTTGCTGCCTGCGCTGTTCGGGGCGCTGCTGGCGGGCTATCTGCGCAAACATTGGCGGATTGTCTTCGCGCCGGTGCTGGCGGGCGTCATCGCGCTGCTGTTCGCCCCGACGCTGCAGGTGGGGGTGCTCATCCCCATCACGGTGATTGTCTCTCTGGTTTTTGCGCAGGTGATGTGGAAGGTAAGTTTCAGCAAGAAAGAAGCGTAGCAGCCGCCCACACCGCCAGCCCCGACTCCTGGCAATACCAGCGCCCGGACGCTTCGTCGTCTATATAGAGGCCCTTCACATTATGTAAATACTTTGCTGTCGTATTGGCATCTCCCATGGCAAGCGTCGCGCGGGTCAAGATGACCCAGGGGTAGTCGCCGTTGTTATGCCCTTCCAGCCACTGCGGGTGCTCGGCAAGAAAATTCTCATACAGCCGCACCGCCCGGCCTGAGGAAGGCCTGATCAACCCGAAGGCAACGGGAAACAGCTGTGCCGCGGCATCCGGGTAGAACACGGACAGATCGGAGGGGTTGCCCAGCGCGTAGTCGTAGCATCCCCTGCCCCAGTTCCACAGGCGCAGGTTCACGGCCAGCGTGACGCACCAGGCCTGCAACCCGCATCGGAAGGCCTGCCAAGGATTGCCCAGCATGTTCCAAAGCGAGGCCGCCGCCCGGTAGCCGGCGGCAACCTCGCAGTTGTCCATCAAATAATATACTTTGTAATCGGGCTTGGCGTAGGTCAAGCCCCATTGTTTTATTGCGTCCATCGCAGCCACAATCCGGGCGATGCCCTCCCTGTGCGCTTCGAGCAGCGCCATATCCCCGCCGGCTTTCGCGTATTCGTCCAGCAGGATTAAGAACAGCGCGGCGTAGGAATCGACTGAATCGCAGTCTTGTGTCGAGATTTCCGTGATGCTGCCGTCCGCGCTCACCACAACTGTATAGTCATAGATTGTGCCTTCCGCCTCCAGGTGAGTGAAGTGCCACTGAATGTAGCGTTTGGCGGCTTCGACGTCTCCCCCGGCAAGCAGCCCCAGCGCCGCCGAGCAGGAGAAGTAGGGCACAAGCTTACTGCGCCCGCCGTTTCGTATGTCGTACATGGTGATCGCGCCATTCGGCAGCTGGAACCCCCGCAAGCGGGGCAGCTCCGTCTCTATGGTGTCATCGCAGAGCTGCGTGATTTCGTCCCGGTCAATGGCCGCAGGGGCAAGAGAAAATACACCCGCCAGCAAAGCGATAACGAGCAGCGCACAAAGAATTCTTTTCATGGTTATCCAGTTCTCCCCATCAGTTTATGCAGCTTTTTGCGCCAGCGCCGGCGGTAGAGCCCAACAAAGACGCTGAGAACCATGTAGTCGTACATCCAGAAGGAGAAGTTGCCCACCGCCAGCATGACGGCCTTGGCCCAGCGCCCGAAGGTCTCGCCGAAGTCCTCCAGGTCTATGTTGAACACATAGGTGGCCAGGGTGTAGGCGGAGATCACGGCGGCGTTGAAAATGGCGACTTTACATATCCACGCCAGCCACGTGGGCAGCCTGCCCTCGAGCACAGTCTTGAGCGCCGGATAGTAGCCGAAAAACATGGCGTAGAACAGCGCCACGCCTTTAACCGGCAGCAGCAAAAGCGAAAGGGTCGCCGCAGCGGCATATACGCCCAGCGCCCAGACGGTGTTCAGTTCCATCACCAGCAGCAGGGTCAGCATCCCCGCCATGGCGGGCAGGGCATAATCCATGGATGGGATAAAAGAACCCGTCCACATCACCGCGAGGGTCAGCCCGGCAAACACCCCGGATAGGGCAAGGCTTTTGGTTTTAGTCATCGGCAACACTCACATAGGCAATCTAGGCACGCCAGCCCGGCGCAGACCTTGCAGCACACGCCGTCGTTATTGTTTCCGCCGCGGTTGGCGCCGCCGCGGTCATCGCGCATCTGGTCCCTCGCCGCGCGGTATTCGCCGTTCTCCGGCGCCATGCGGGATGCCTGCGCGAAGTTGCGCTCGGCCTCCTCCAGCCAGCCGCGCCCCCGCTGGGCGCAGCCCTTGAGGTAATACCACTCCGCGGCACGCAGTTGGGACGGCATGCCGTCGAGCAGGGTTAGCGCGTCATCGAAGCGCCCGGCGCGGATCTGCCGCCGAATGTCCCCGAACTCGGCCGGCGCGGATCCCTGCGCTTGATGCTCCCTGTTCTGCCTTTTGCCCGGGGTCCCCGCGAAGCCTGCGGTATCCGTGGGATACCGTGGCTTTCTGTGGGGTGGGGCACCCTGCCCCCGGGAAAGGATGATGGCGTCGTAGGCGTCGTCGAGTTCGCGCATGCGCCGGGCGTCGCCCTCGCAGGCCCGGGCAAGCCTTCGGTAGGCCTCCCGCAGCGTCGCCTCGTCGGCGTTCTGCGGAATGCCCAGAATCTCATACGGATTGCCGCCCATGGCGAACACTCCCTTCCATCCCGGCCAGGCCCAGGGTCAGTATGTTCTCAAAAATAGAGCTATATCGGATGGGGGCATTTTGGCTCCAGGCGCGTTCTATTTCGGCTGCCGTGGCGGCAAGCGCCTCCCAGGGGCCGCTGTTGTCACAGCGGGCAAAAGCGTTGAACTGCCCGCGCTTGACGTCTTCGGCGCGGTCGTCCGCCGCATCGATGAGATACACCCAGCGCCCCAGCAGATAGCCCAGGCGGTACAGGCGTTCATCCAGCAGGGCGCACAGGCCCCCCAGGGCATGGGCCGAGGGATGGGCGCAGGCGTCGATGGAAACTGCCCCTTCCGTCTGCTCAACCAAACGTTGCGCCATCACGGCGATTTTGATGATCCTGTCGGCCTCCGGGGCGCGCTTTGCGGCCTTTCGCCCCGCCCGCAGGAAGAACAGTCCCGGCAGGGCCCAGAGCAACCGCTCCCAAATGCTGCCGTCCTCCAGTTTATCCCGCCACTGGTAATACGCAAGGAGCATCGAGACGTCCGCGGCGAAATCCAGCGAGGGTCCCCTGCAGCGCAGGCACTTTTTTACGGGGTTGAAGCTGCAGTGCCCGGACAAGAACCCGGTCTCCTCCTCCTGCGCGGCCAGGGCCAACAGGGCATAGAAGGTCATGTCGTAATTGAGCGTCAGCCGGGCAAATGGTCCGTAGCGCCGCCCGAGCGTCTTGCACAGGGAACAGTACGCCCCGCGGTACAGTTCGTAGTCTCCGCAGGTCAGGCGCGGCTTGCATATCCTCACATAGCCAAACAACCCAAACCCTCCCATTTTGCTATTATTATACTACAATTCGCAGGCAAAGTCCGTGAACCGTTTGTAAATTTTCTGACAAAAACACCGCCCGGCCGGTAATACCCAGCCGGGCGTATTTCGCGCTCGAAACTGCCGCGACGTGTCCGCGGAGATCAGCCGAACAAGCCGCCGAAGAAATCGCCGATATCGCCCAGGAGGTCGCCGCTGAACAGGTCAGTGAAAAAGTCGATGACCGTCTTCAGCATGTCGACCAGCCCGCCGGTCATGGAAAAAATGTTGTCGTTGAGCCACTTGCTGACGTCGGTGAGCACTTCAAAGACTGTCTGTATTGTTTCCGCGACTCCAAGCCAATCTACGTTCATAAAAGCATCTCCTTTTAATTTGTTTTGTTTAGTATATCATGTTTATTTGCGGAATGCAAGAATAATTTTGCGAACCGGAAAAGTTTATGCGCGTATCATCCCGGCGGAAACCCAAGCGGGGACCCGCCGGGATGCCTTTCCGCGTCCCTTTCTTTAGCAGCCGATCCCGAACAGCTTGCACAGCAGGCCAATCAGCCCCGAAAAGCCGCCAAAGGCGCTTGCCGCCTCGGCGGCCGGGACGGCCGCCTGTGCCGCCTGACCGGCGCAGGTGTTGCCGGCGCAGCTGCCGAACAACCGCATCAGCGAAGCCAGGATGTCCATCTTGTCCTCCTTTTCTGTTCGCCACCCTTCGGGAGGCGTGGACGCGGGACCCTCCCGCGCCGTGGCTTCATTATAGCAAAGCGGACATGCCGACGCAATGCAGAATTCGTTCCAGAAAAACAGGCGATTTTATCCTGAAAAATTACCTTAAAAAAATGCTTGCATTTTTAAAAAGCCTGTGTTATAATAATTTGTCAATTTTATTACACACACGCGCTAATCCAACACTTTGCGCGTGGTGGAGCGAGACCAATAAGGAGGAAAAACAGTCTATGGCAGTGGTATCCATGAAGCAATTGCTCGAAGCGGGGGTTCACTTCGGGCACCAGACCCGGCGCTGGAACCCAAAAATGGCGCCCTATATCTTCACCGAGCGCAACGGCATCTATATCATCGACCTGCAGAAGACCGTGCGCAAGC
>Ga0123353_10003726_pt1 | contig 19390 bp, 9 predicted proteins | sample TergutLab28metaG_3_FD_92763 | JGI IMG/M metagenome (GOLD analysis project Ga0123353, IMG submission 92763) | Labiotermes labralis P3 segment gut microbial communities from Petit-Saut dam, French Guiana - Lab288 P3 | ecosystem: Host-associated > Arthropoda: Insects > Digestive system > Gut ... | reverse complement strand
ACAGCACGACTTTTTTTAATTTTATCAACAATAAATTGAGTAAATAAAACAACAAGTAAAAAAGAAATAATATATGTGGTTCGGTGAACCACAGCCGTTTCCCGAAAGAGGATCACGTACCAGACTGAGCGCGTCGGGACAACAAAGTTACAGAGGGTGATCGTGCAGAATGACATTGAACAGCACAGAAAATGAAGACATACAGCCGAGCTATGAGGAACTGGCATGTAATTAAATGCCTTAAAAATCATAAGGCGCCAGGAACAGACCAAATAATAGCAGAAATTGTAAAAAAAAAAAGGAGGAGAGAGTCTATGCAGAAAAATCCACCATCTTGTTAAACTGATATCGACACAACATAAAATGCCGGAAGAATGGTCTATGGGAACTATACAACCCATGTACAAAAAAGGTGATAAATTAGAGTGCTGTACTTATAGAGCTATAACACTACTCAACGTTACTTACAAAATATTACCAGGTATCTTACACAATAGATTAACAATATATGTAGAAGCAATACTCGGAGAATAGCAGTGCGGATACCGTGTTAATCGTTCAACCATTGACCACATCTTTACCATAAGACAAACGCAAGAAAAACCTTATGAGATCTACATAATTTGTTCATAGATTTTAAACAAACCTTTGACAGTGTTAATAGAATCAGAATGTTAAATGATCTTCTGATATTGGGTATAACAAAGAAGTTAGTTCAACTCATAGGTGTGACCATGGTTGGTTCCAAGGCAACCGTTAAGTGTTGCTAACCAATATACATCCATGTTTCCCATCACCAACGGTGTAAGGCAAGGGGATGCATTGTCCTCTGTTTTATTTGATCTAGTCTTAGGAGCCATACTTCAGAAGATGAACATTACTGGTCTTATAGGAACAAAAATTACACAAATACTTGCGTGCGCTGATGATGTGGCAACAATGAGTAGAAGTAAAAATGCATTGAAATATACCTTATTTGACATAGAAAAAGAAGCCTGAAGAAGGGGCCTCCTAGTCGATGAAAATAAAATCAAATATATGCAAGTAGCAAGACCAGTGCTTAATGATGAACACCTGTGTTGTGGAAAGTATAAATTTGAGCATGTTAAAGAATTCTCTTACCTAGGTTCGCAAATGGACCAAACTAACTCCATCAGTAGTGAAATCCAAGCCAGGATTCTCAGTGGAATTCGATAATATTATGGGTATGGGAAATTAATGAAATCAAGAGCAAGCCCAGTGCAAAATGAAGATGGATCCTGGAGAATCAAAATGAATCACGAACTGAACGAATTAATTGGAAACGCAGATAGTGTGAGATTTATAAAAAGTAGAATAGCCTGGCTGGGTCACGTGAAGCGGATGGATGACAGGAGAAGAGCTAACAAAATTTTAGAGTGAAAACCTATAGGTACGAGAATTAGAGGAAGACCAAGGAAGAGATGGATCGCAGATATTGAAGAAGATATGCAAATAATAGGAATAAAAATGTGGAGAAAGCAGTGTAAGGAAAGAGCAGAATGGAAGAGAATCGGTGAGAAGGGGGTTGTAATGCCAGTGAAAGAAGAAGAAAGAGGAAATAATACTTTCTGTCAAAAAACGTAATTCGTTCCCAAAAGAACTCAGAATAAATTTTAGTACTGTGCAATTTCGCCTCCCCCTCCCCTCGGGCCGAGTCGTACCTATGTCACTGGGTCCAAGAGCTGTCGAATTTTTTTTTGAGAGAGAAAACTGACAGACAGAACTTTAAGAAATCGATATATATTCGATTGCCTACCGACAGAGTGTCGTTCATAAATTGGTCAATAAATGTGTACTTGCAAACTTTAAATAAACAAAACAGTTTTGAAACAACAATCAACGGTAGCAACAATTTGTTCAATAGAAAAATTGCACGGATTTTTTGTCCTACAGTTTACCAATGAAGAGTCCGGTTTGTTTAAAACTGTTTACAACAATTGTTAATCTATTTATGGTTTATGTTAAACACTGTCGCAGATAGAATTTTATTCTCACGGCGTTATCAGAACGCGAAACGTAAACGTCTTTAAGAAGAGAAGAAAAAAGTCACATGACTTTCGCCAACTTTTTCCGGTTCCGTCTTATTTCTGTACACAATCGTGACGTACTAAAGTAACTGCAATCATAAGCATTATCAGTGTCGATATTATGGCGAATTTGTCTTCCTGCAGCAGTCCGTCCCCTCGCAAAAATAACATACACTTAAAGTGCTATTATCTGTAAAAGTATTCCAGTTACTGCGCCCGTAAACCGACGTGGTACTAACTAAATTTACATTTTACGTTTCCTTTTACATATTTTACATAAAATTGGGATGATAGATCTGGAAATATTCCGATATGGCAAATCAACCTGTACGTATAAAAATGTAAATTTCCAATTCTCAGGTAAGGAATCCCCGCTGTGTTTTCAGTACTTAAGAGATTGTATATAGCTTGACTGTCTGACACAAGCTTTATTGCATAGAATATATGTTTAAAAGATAATTAAAACATAATGACAGCTACATGTTTCGGCTTTCTTCCTAAAACTATCTTCAGGCTGTGACTTCGAGGATTTTTCGACATATACGAGATCCCGTATTTGAAAACACTGTAAATTGTATATCAAAAAATTCTCTAAGTCACAGCCTGAAGATAGCTTTAGGAAGAAAACCGAAACATGTAGCTGTCATGATGTTTTAATTATCTTTAAAAATATATTTTATACAATAAATGTTGTGTTAGACAGTCAAATTATATACAATCTCTAAGTACGTAAATTTCCTGTGTGTTCCTTATTTCTTGCTGCGGACCTAATAGGGAACACCCGAATATAATACAAAATCCACTTATAAACGCGTGTTTAGTCGCGGCCGTTAAGAGGACAGGCAAATATTGCAGTAGATTTTCTGGATGTGATTCAAATTCTCATTGCCAATCGTTATTTTAAAAAAGCTGCGAGCGTTCTTTAAATTTGAGTACGTCGTCTTTAAAGTTCGAGGTACCCTTGTGTAAATACGGAAAGCAAACGTGTCCAGGTCAAAGAAAAAAGCTAGTATCTGCTTGTCATAAACGGAAAATTCTTAGCGGAATATCTTATCTTGTCGATGGACTCTGTTTCTGCTCCCCTGGAGCGGCCTCCTTCTCTGCTCCACATCTTGTTTATGGTAAGTAATTTAAGATACACGGCAAAAAGCACGGAAGATGGGAGGATCACTAAAATTAAACATATGCGTGGTACAAGAACAGCAGGAACATGACAAATGGAAAGAGTTACAGCAGGACAAGAGAAAAATGATAAATGCAGGACAAAATTAAGTTCAGAACCTACGGAAGGATCTCATAATACAAAACGCTTGAGCTAAATGCGAGGAAAAAGAAGACAAACTGCCTTAATTTCATAATGATTTATTATTACTGACAGGTCGAGGTTCGAAATTTTTAGGGACGTGACAATGAACAGCGTTGTTTTAAAGGAAGTGACTCAGCGTAGTTTGGTGCGTGTATAGGCGTTTCAAACGAACCTGCATCCACCATCTCACGTGATTTGGTAGTACAGAGATCTGAGGGTTCCGCACACATCTACCACAATGCACATCGTCACGTCTCTATTGCCCTATTCACCTGGTAATAAGAAGAGAATTGTTTCCGATTTTATCGTTTGTAAAATTGCTGGACAACTTATAATCGCTCACTGATTTAAACACGTTCTGAACAGGCATTTTCCTGCCAATTGAACACCGTGAAGGAGATCTTCCAATACTTCCCTAAACAGAGTACATTTTCGCTGTGTTAAGAAGTTTCTTGTCACCGCGGAATGCCGCTTTCTCATGGCCCAAAGTGGGAGGGTAGCTGCGGATAGCCTGTTTTGAGCAAGCAGTCGCGGGCAGTCGGTGGGAGTGATGCACTAAATCTGCGCTCTTTTGGGGTATTACGAAGCGTGTAATAGCAATTCCTTACCGACATTTCGTTATAACCTATTGGTCCCAACTTCAAGAGTCAAAAATCCAAATTTTCAATTTATTGACCCTTGAAGATGGGACCGATAGGTTGTCCCGAAACGTCGGTAAAAAAAATTAAGACTATACGCTGCGTAATATCCCAGGACAGCGCAAATCTTATTTACTTCGCGGCGGAAGCCTGAAATCACGCAAAGTGATCCATTAGTGTTGCGGAAAGTGTAATTGGCGACCAACGTTTTGCCACAAAAACTAAATGAACCATTACCCAGGAAACATAATTCGCCGCGGAGGGGGGGAGGAGGGCGTTTGGTCTTATGTACGTGGTCATAAACTTTGCGTCTTATGAAAGATGTTGACATTCTCGACTTTCTGGTCCATGAAAAGCACCAAAATTGGAAAAGAAATCATTTATATAAACAAATCAAATATGTAATTCAGTTAAGGGTGTCTTTTATCGTGTCCCTGAGCATGGCAGCCTGCGTCCACAGCGAATGCCGTGCTCAGGGACACGATAAAAGGGACAGTGTGTGTAAAGGGAAGAAAATAAGAGTGGCGATCTGTTCCTGGCTGACGTCATGACATCCAGGTCTCCAGCTGCCACAACGCTCCGCTTTTCCGCTGCTTCGGATTAAAAAATAAAAAGTGGCGTCAAATAATATTTTGTGATGGAGCTGAAAAGCTGCACTCGGAATGAACGTACAGGATCTCTGAATGCTTGGTCATTCCACTAGACGTCAGAAGTTCTGATAATATAGACAGTTGCGTTTGAATTGAGCATGGTTCGAATCCCTGTAGAACTGGTTAGCAACACTTATTCTTCTCCGACTCTTCAAGAACTTGACTCGAAGCGGTTCCGACTTCATTTTTCGGCCTTCCTGTACCTCATTAAACTATAATATTTTAAGACTTTTAATTTCCCAGAGGGCTGAATTTGAAGATTAATATCTTCTGGTAGGAGTCGTTCCAAAAATAGCCACTAACTTTTCAGAATAACCTTGTGCCTCATTCTCCTGAGAAGACTATGCAGGACATTCCATCCCAGCATTAAGTAAACTTAATTTATTCTATGATTTAAAAAGAGTGGATTTAGGCAAGTTTTTAACCTCTCACATTGATGCAGTTGACGTCTTCTTTCCTGTGGGACGTGGCGTCCCATCACAAAAGAATGGAGACTTCAAACCGAGTTAGCTTAATTCAATGGCGAGCAGCTATACTCGTATTGGGTACCTAATAGCCCATTCGTCGTCATGGGTGACGTCACATCCCAAAAGAAAGGAGTTCTCGAGTACAGTTGACTTAATTCCGTGGACAACTATCGTATCCAATAGTCGTTTTCCTCATCAAGAACCTGGATGCCTTTTGTACTATTAGAACCCGATTGTTGTTTCGGCTTATGGTGACCAACAGTCCGCCACTTGACCCTGTCTTAAGCCAGACGAATGCAGTCCGTATACCCTCACCTCGTTTCTTGAGACAGGACGGAAGCCAACTTTTATGCAACAGTAATAACCCCCTTGAAATTCGAAGACGACGCAAGAGTCGCGGTTCATTGCTCGCATGGGCGCAACACAATCTGGTACAAAAGATGTAACTGGGCCACGGAGTGAAGCTGACCACTCACTTTTACACAATACCAAGGTAGAGAATGCGTGATGATATTCCTCACATCCCCCCTAACTTTCATGTCTTCCAACTTAAATAAATGAGGCTTTCATTTTATCAGATTTGGTTTCCATTAATAATTTTGGTAAAATTAAAAAAAATATTCCCTTTAAATATTGAGAACTGATATTCACCTAAATAATTAATACAATTCATAACCCACAGATAACACAGTGTGTGACCACCAGAAAAACCTTCCTGTTAATTTTGTATAAGGAAATACAAAACAGTAATCACACTAAACACATAAATAAACACACTACTTCAATATTTTATGTACCATGCGTCGTATGATGATCAGTTTAGTTTGCAGAACCAACTTTACTAGCACCAAATGTATGTTTCACACATTATAAATTATCCACGTGCTTCTACAAACTATCCGCGCTGTGGCTAGTAGACATCTACTCGCCAGATGTAACACACAAGACACTAAGGAATCTCAACCCATACTGAGCTTCGAAAATATCGCTTGATAATCATTGGCAACTTGTGAGATATATAAACCCACTATCCTCAGTCTAAATACGGCTCTACGGTACGCCTCTTTTTCTGGCGTTTTAAAATTTTTGTTTTAAACATTTACGTGTTTGAACTGAATATTAGAAAGTGTGCTAGTGTGCAAATGTGTAAGTGTGCAAGTGTGCAAATGTGTAAGTGTGCAAGTGTGTAAGTGTGCAAATGTGTAAGTGTGCAAGTGTGCAAGTGTGTAAGTGTGCAAGTGTATCGCTGTGACGGTATTCACCTGCCATACAGCGGAACATTTGATTGCTTTACGCTAACAACCACGAAGACTACCTGATGATGGCACGTGTGGTGTGCCGAAACATGCTGCAGAATTGATAACGATTGAAGAATATCCATAGTGCACGCACAGTTAGTTCTATGAACTAAACTAAACTAAACTAAACATAAGCCCATTTCACGCCCACAATACCAGTTTTCTTAATTTCTTTTAAGCTGTATGAATTTCAATGGCACTCCTTTGGTTTTTAATCTCTTTGTTAAACCTTAAGAAATCTACACGGCTTCAGGTAATTTATTCTTTCCTTCTTTTGGTTACTTCCATTCTTCTTTCCAAGCTCTTCTGCTTTCTGCTCTTTTCCATTATCCTCTCCTTTCAAACCACAGTCATTTTCCTCCATTAATTTTTCCTGTCTTATTGATTTCCTTTATGCCATTTCCTCTTTTCGTCCATCTTTATCACTCCTTTCTTTATGAAAACACTAGAACGTACAATGATGATGGCTGGAGTCAGAGCAGGGGTTTCCAAACCTTGGGTCATGAAGATCTTACATTGGGTCGCGCCGCCACAGACGGTACATAAAAACTGATATGGTGTATTGTAAACAACAGTAGAATATAATGTAGTATTTAATGAAATTTAATAAAATTCCTAGTAATTTCCATCTCATTAACAAATTATGCATCATCATACAGAAATAATACGAAATAATGAGAGGCGAACAAAATTTCCTGAATCGCTGAGTTGCAGAGTTAGAAACATTTCTCATTGTGAGAAGAATTTAAAGAGATATAATCAAAAATGTCCAGTGGTCTTCATGTACATTACCCATTATTTTTGTCCGATTTTAATTAAACTTGAATTTTCTCGACATTTTTTTAAAAATACTCAAGAATCAAATTTCATGAAAATGTTTCCAGTGGGACCCGCGTTGTTCTGTACGGACGGAAGGACAGACGGACAGACATTACGAAGCTTTTCGCAATTTTGCGAACGCGCCTAAAAACCTAAACTTAGTTGCATTCTTCGGCTCGTATTTAGCCATCTTCGGGCTACAAAAGAAAGTACAAAGAGAAAATGTAATAATATTAATAATAATAATAAGAAGAAGAAGAAGAAGAAGAAGAAGAAGACGTACGTACAGACATACATGCATACGTACATACACACACACACACACACACACACACATATATATATATATATATATATATATATATATATATACGCGTACATACATACATATACACACACACATACGTACATACATACATACATACATACACACATACATACACACACACACACACTCACACATACAACAATGCACACATACAAAAATACACACTTACAACAATACACACATACATGAACATTTTGTCTTTATACAACTTTGTTTAGCCTTAGAAGGGCTTCTTACGGGGCGAAAACTGTAGATGTCATTAGGTCTTTAATAAGCAAATACTATGTTTGACGAATATTTACTGGAGCCTTTGTAAACATACGGCAAATCAGACCGTGTTCTTACTTGCACCTGAAACTCCACAACAGCCTTTGACCACGCAGCTCCTTGATGCTGTTGTTTGGAAACTTCATTTATCTCTTGTCAGTAGGACTTTTTGCATTTCCTCATAGAAGTGACATAACTAACGACTGATACTTGGCAGTCAGTAGCTACTGCAGCGCTTCGTCATTATTATTATTATTTATTACTACGTCAGCAACAAACAGGCACGTCATGTCGTGACTCTCTGAGACATATTAACACATGGTTGGTAAGGTAGCTCTCTGTACTTATTTGCGCTATTCTTGCGTAAAGAAAATTGTATTAGCCCACTGCGTTTTGTTATTATCTGGATGACAAATACAGGGTACCTTGAGTGGAATACTTAGCTTCGTAACAAGTAACATGGATTTTAATATTTTCAGCACTATGTAACGTAACACTATTTAAAAAAATGGCATGAAACCCGACGGTAAACTAACAGGGTACGACACATTATTCTGTACACAAAAATCCCATTACACATTTCTTCATGCGCCGCCATTAGAACATTCCTCTATCTCTACTCCCCTCAGGCATTCGTTGCCAGGATCTTTATGTCGGGTCACGTGGAATGTCTTTAGTCGGAATATTCAACAAGCTGCCTCCTATAAACGCGGACTCCGACGACGTTTGAGTATGGCAGATGCTGTCAATTGCTCACATTAAGCGTGCACACAGAGTTTTCACTGGAAGGTGAAGGAGCAGACTGTGAGGCTATATATAATTTATGTTTGGTTTCAAAACTGTGTGTGTAGGAATCATGCCACGAAAATAACTGTTCCATAACACTGCCTGCAACTGCATTTGTATACGCAACTAATATTCCATGTCATAATAACCTAATTTAAATCACACGGTCCAATCTTCTTGTTTTTTTAGTTTACCCATGACTTTCAAAGTTGTTATTTTGTTTATCAACATTCTGGTTTCAGTGTTTATGTTCGCTGAAGTGTAAATCACGTAAATCACGTAAAACCAATGATCCCATCGTGTCTAAGATACCTGTATTTTTTACATTTCGATTCTGGGGGGAGCGGGATTCGCCCTGGCAGCCCCCACCCCCCATTAGGTGCTCACCTGGCTCAGATTCATAACACCGCTGATAGGTGGATAAAATATGAGTATGGAGCATTCATGGAATGATTCTGGGTGGACAATTCTGAAGTATTCGGAGGAAGAGCCTGAGCACCAGAAATCGCACAAGGACTGACCTGTGATCGAACACAGGTGTCCGCGGTGACAGGTCAGCAACTAACCTCCTAAAGCATAGCACGGCTTTCTTTGTTATTTACTCTTTACGGAGTAAGAAGAGACAAGGAACATGTACATACCCCATCTGTCCTTACGTCCGTGTATTACCGAGTAACTAACTAACTAGCCAGCTAACCAACCAACCAACCAAATCCTAAGAAGCTAACAGTTTCTCAACTAGTCCAGAAATTCCTCGCTTTTCATGGAACCCGGCCGTTTATTTCCATCTTCACAGGCGCCAGCCACCTGTTCCTATCCACAGCCAGAGTCACCCAGTCCATGTCCTCCTGATCCCACTTCTTCATGATCCATTATAATATTATACTCCCATCTGCAACCAGATCCTCCGAGTGATTATTTCCTTCAGGTCTCTCCATCCAAACCCTGTATGCAGCTTTCCTCTTCCCCATAAATGCCGAATGTCCCGCCCATTTCATTCTTCTTGATTTGATCCTCCGAATAATATTTGTTGAGGAGTACAGAACATGAAGCTGCTCTTTATGTAGTCTCTTCCGCTCCCCTGCCACCTCGTTCCTCAAAGGCCCACGTGTGTACCTAATATCAGCGACTAATCATTTCGTCTGATTTACTTTGAATTTGGTATGGAACGTTGTTAGACGGGCGCGAGTTTCGAGAAATTATGTAGGCATCATGGCGGCGGCACCTTACTGAACAGCGGAAGTGATTTTACATCCGAATTATTCATGTTTGTCGACAAATTATAGGATAACCCGTACAGAAGGGCTCCACACAATCCCGCTGAGTAGTAGTTTGTTTGTTTGTTTTCTAATAACAGATCCTGCAAACTTCTTGTTTCAAGGGCGTCAATCAGATCTTGTCAGCAATTTCTGTGCTTTTGAATTTTTTGTACAAAATTTCGCACAGGAGGTTTTCACTAAAAATTTCTTTACGTTTTGTGACAGTCCGCACAGTAAAAGTCGTAACTTACTCGAGGGCGTTAATAAATTTCCGTTCCGATTTTCCGTACTTATTTTGCTATTTGAGTAAAATTCGGTAAAAAAAAGATCTGATTATGGTGTTTCCAGTTTCTTGAAAGACAGAGCACAGGAAGTCTTGCATTTCTTATGGGGGTATATAAAATTACATTTACGGGTATAACGTTAAACCGTGTGGTATTCTGAAAGCAATTAATTCCGTACAATAGCTCACGGAGTGCAACATTGGCAATGATGTTAGTGTCTAGATCGGCATAGGCCGTGCTGGGCAGACTGGTTTAGCGACAATCGTGATAGCTTTCACATACATTCCGTACATGTCTGGTCAATATCTTGACCACCTTACCGAATATTCCCATCGATTTTCTATACTGTGGAAATGGAAAGACTTTGCACTGATGATGGGAATTATGGTACTTTAAGCTTACCATCCGCCTACTGATCTCAGTCCCTTCAACGACCTCAGACCAAAGATAGCCAGACCAGAGCTCTCGCCTGTATAACTAAATGGCTGAGAGGAGGGGAACGTAGTGATGTGTGATGGGGGCGGGGGACAGAATAATAGATTAAGAGGGATGTAGAAGGGGTCGATACATGGGAGATCTTTCTGTGGCTTTTGTTGGCTCCACATCGCGTTGACAGACGCCGATACATTGTCATCTAATAAGCCACGAAGGCTTAATGCAAAATCTTCGTTTTGAGTGCCTGAGACCAAGTACAGCCAAATCCTGGGGTAACTACAAATAATGTAAGGAAGGAAACCAGTGAAGCCCAGTTTGTAGGATGCTGAAACTTGGACAGTTATGGAAATAGATCAGAAATATCTTTCAAGTTTCAAATGTGGTTTCGAGAAGGATGGAGGAATATATTTGGACCAATCTTGTTAAGAATGAAGTATTACATAGGGTCACGAAATGAAGGAACATCCTGTATACAATAAAACGAAGGAAGGCTAACTTATTGGTCACATATTGTGTAAGAGCTGCCTTCTAATACACATTATTGAGGGAAAGAACAAGGAAAGGGTCGACGAGGAAGAAGAAGCAAGCAGCTACTGGATGACCTTGAGGAAAACAAGATACTGGAACTTGAAAAAGGAAGCACTAGATCGCACAGTACTCTTTGTGGAGGAGGCTACAGACACATCGCTAGACAAACTATGAAACGAATGAGTGCATGAATTAATGAAAGCGAATAAGGAACTGATGTGGAACGGTGGAGTCTTGATAAACGTGCTGGAGGGTGGAATGGGGAAAACTGTCTTCACAGGAGGCAAACGGGACAAGAGTCTTAGCCATCCGCTGCAACGAGGCGCTGCGATCGTAAACACAGCTGTTGAATATGGATCAGACCGTCTGGGATTAAGATGGTGCGATGGTGACCTAGCTAGCCAGCCCCTGCGGCAGGAAGACTCGCATTCAGCAGGTGTAATTACAATTCTGGGGCCGGCATCAGCTGACCTTTCACCTCAAAGGAACTTGTTTAAGGCTAAGCACACGCACAGACGACTGGAGTTGTAAATGACCAGTACAAGACTCATATGTGCACCAGGCTTCATTATTGACTGCATCGGGCGGCTAACACAGGGGTACCAAAAGCTCTATTCTTGTTCCCCGATTCACCAAAGGGTGTAAAACCATTTCGTGTAACTCCATAAATATGCAAATCGCGAAAGTCAAGGAATTCTTGGATGACTCAAGCCAAAAACTTCGACTTTATCATCAAAAAACCTTTTTCTCATGTAGCATGTAATCACCAGTGTTTTTAAGCGCGTACGTCCTTGCTACGTTCGAGGTTACCGCAGTGGTAATAATGAAGTTCCTTCTTGTGGTGCACGACGCCGTGCAGACTGGTACCTTAACCAACGCAAGGACAGGGGCAACCCCCGAATGGCAGGCACATATATAAGAAATCTGTAGGCGTCATATCGCAGAAAACTGGCGTCTACGTGCACAGGCTTATTAAGTTAGACAAACAAATGCGTAAGAGCAATGTGTTATCAATCGGTGTCACATTCTTCGATATGGCTAGTATTGCACCGCCACACCGCAGACGTGGAACAAATTATATCCTTACTTTATATAAATAAAGAAAAAAATTTCAAGCCTTTTTTTATAATTATTACTTCGATTTATATAGAATTGTTATCTGTGTTTGTTATTCAGTACACAGTCCTATACAAATTCACAGTGTAAATTTTAGGCGACAAGTTTCTGTCTGATATAAGTCATCATCAGGTTTTTTTAAGAAGCTCAAATGAAGGTTTTTCTGTAAAATGCTTGACCATAGAGCTTATATCACGCCGAAACATGTCGCCTAAAATTTATACCATAAGAATGTGTAGGACTGTACACTGAATAATATATGCAGGTTTAATAACACTACGGGGATGAATCATCTTAAATACATTAAAATATAATTTTTATACAGCATCCTCTAGAAGTCTAGGCTTGCTAAATATTTCCTGCCATATCTCGGCGTCTGAAGCTTTTGTGTGTGAGTGCGTGTGTGCGTATGTGTGTGTGTGTGTGAGTGTGTGTGTGTATGTGTGTGTATGTGTATGTGTGTGCGTGTGTGTGTGTGTGTGTGTGAGTGAGACAGAGTGAGGAAGACAGACAGTCAGAGAAACAAGGCATGTCTTTTACTCATCAGGGTCAATCTAACCTCCTTTGTTCTCAAACAGTGGGCCGGGAAAGTTCAGTCGTTTTAGAGACAAGCTACGGGCTGTACGGTCCGAGGATTGAGTCCCGGTGGGGACGAGATTTTCCGCACCTGTCCAGACCGGCCCTGGAGTCCACCCAGCCTCCCATACAATGGGTACCGGGTCTTTCCCAGGGGTAAAACGGTCGGGGCGTGACGTTTACCACCCACCCATATAGCGTCGAGGTTAAAGAAAGAGTACAGTTTTACCTCTACTCCCCTCTGGGCCTTCGTGGCCTGTTCTAGGGTGAGCTTTACTTTATCTTACCTTCTTTCTCAAACAAGGCCTGTAGCCGATAGCACAGCTACACATCTAGTTACTTGTTTAAGAAGCGAGTGAAGGAAAGAAGACTTCAGCTGGAGAAGTCATGCGGGACGTTAGCAGCATTACTCACGTTAATGATGCAGAGTTGTGAATTGTATTAGTTTCAGACCTGTTTTCGTATTGAAGGAGCAGGTCTTCTCTGTTGTTGTGCTGTCTGAGAGGGCACCCTGACAATCTTCCGGTTATGAGTGCATGAATTCACTCCTAACCCTGGTGAAGAAGGTGGCATATTTCTTCGAAACGTCGGCAATATATTACTCCAACTTGCGTTGCAACAACTCGGAACATTTGGGTCCTCATCAGTCACTCGATACAAACCTTATAGCACTGTTTTCGTGTTGTTAAGAATATATTTCTAATCACTCTCTCTTCCTCATTTATTGTTTTATTTATTTTATTCTCTAATAACCCTTTCTGTGCAGAAGAACTGCGTTCAAGTTTGATAAAAGTGTTACTCAAGGCTTATTAGCGATGCCATTCTCAAAACTTATACCAGCAAGACTTCAGACAAAACAGGACGGACGACCCAACCTCCCTTCAGTTGATGTGAAGAGTACAGACATGAAAATAAGAGAGAAGAATATTATTTGAAATATGTCACTTAAGAATTTTGTATCTCTTTTGCGGATAGTAAATGAGCTGTGTGGGATTACATTTACATTTTCGCGCATTATTAATACTATCGGTGGGCCCGGTAGCTCAGTCGGTATATTGAAAGACTAGGGGTTGGACGGTCCGGGATCGAATCCCGGTGGGGACAAGATTTTCCGCCCGTCCAGACTGGCGCTGGGGCCCACCCAGCCTCCGGTACGGGGTACCAGGTCTTTCCCAGAATAAAGTACGGCCGGAGCGTGCTGCTGACCACTCACCCCCTTCTAGTGTCGCGGTCATGGAAGATTAGAGCTATACCTCTACCCACCCTCTGGGCCACACCGGGCCTGTAACGGGATCACTTTACCTTTACCTTTATAAATACTATCGACTTAATCACAATTTCCCTTATCTGACTGTTGGGAAAACTTCACCTATGTCTCATACTGTCAGTGACATTAGGCTCAGTCAAAGGAAGGAAATTCATCCCATGCCTTCTGACCAAATGGCGTGTCCTAGGAATTTGCGTTCTGTATGAAACCGCTTTTATCTACTTTTAATTATTTTTTGTTAAACCTGTATTCTCTATATATTTTTAGAAGCTTCTGGTGATTAATCCTTCCACTCAGATGGCTAAGGACTTTACAGATACGTTGTTCAGCTTCCAGATATATTTGATCTCCAGGGCCAAATTTTCATATTTCGTAATTTTCTCTCCCTTCGTTTTGGAAAGCTTAGGGGTCAAGGGAACCTCTATGTCTATCATAAATACTGCTTTTTTTCTGTCTGTCGATGAACACCGTATCAAGTATGTTGAAGTCCACCGTTTTATCAGTAATGATAGGCCTGTCCCAATATAAAATCATATTATTATCATCATCATCATCATCATTATACATTTGCTGCTAATGATATCTAGGACAATGCTAGATCACGGGTAGAATTTCTTGGAAGGGGCGGGAGGTGTAGAAAAAAGTCTTTCCTTACCCCTCTGCATGCCCTGGCCACCAGATCAGGAGAAGCCACTGCTTTCAGTAACAGAATTCTACAAGTAATTTGTATCTGTATCCTACCACCCTGCCATCTCTTCAAAAAAATCATCACACGCGTCCAGACCTGTCCTGGGGCCCATTCAACCTTCTCATTCAATGGGTACCGACCCTTCATTCCAGGGAGTAAATTGACCTGTGGGCGGTGTTGCTACTAATCTTCATATAGCGCCGAGGTTAAGGAAAGCAGAGCTGTATTTCGTACTTAATTTACATCTTCATGGAGTGGATGAGGACAGCTTTACATTTGCCATTATTTCACACCATCACCGAAACTATTCTTGTGCATCTTACAACCCATGCAAAGTTTAAATCTTCCTATGTTCTCAAGCAAAACCACAAGGTTTCGTAAAACTGTTCATTTCCTTCTGCATGCCATCAATGCTTCCTACTCTGACCTCTAGATACAGTTGCTGTAGTGTGTTTAGCTTCACTGGTAGGCCAAAGAATAGAGGAATATATCTGAAGGAGAACAAGCATCATTATATTGCTTGCAGCAGTCACCCTCTGAACCCTGTCATGTGCCACAAAAATCCGGATCACAAATGAACAAAAAATAAATTTCCCGTCTATCTTTTTAGCAGTGGTACGCGGTGGCGCAGTTGGTTGAGGCACTGCGCTACATGCCGGAAGGTCGCGGGTTCGATTCCCAATGTGATCACTGAATTCCGGACGCTGTATGGCCCTGGGATCCATTCGGCCTGTAAAAGAAATGAGTACCAGGGATATCTTCCGGGGCCGATACGTATGATTGACAATCTTACCATTTTCATGTGCCGAATGTCTAGAAATTCTGGGAGCCTAAGGGCCTGTCCAGGCTTGCACAGGGAAGCTTACTTATTCTTTCAGCAAGATTGTTCCAAGATAGTGGTCTTTAACTTAAGACGACCTTCAGAAAAGCTAGGGTTGTCAAGTACAAAACAGAAATGAGACGCCAGTTTTTTTTTAACGGATAATTCTAGACTCTCCTGTAAACAAAACATCGCGCACGTTTAAAAAATGCAACAGCAGCAATTCAGTTACGTAATAATTCATCTTTGACCGTACAAGTGAATTTTGTATCGTGAGAACGCGCAGTTTACGCACAGCACATCTAAATTGGACCACAAAGCTCACATCTGCCACATCATCCAACTTCCTCACCAGGTCTCGTGTCACTTTACATGTTTCCGAAACTTAATGCCTTAAAAGTGTGTCACTTCAAATCAACTGACGGTCATAACTCCGTAACAACATTAAGGGAATTCCCAGACATGGTACCAGCAAAGCTGCCACGTCTGGCAGAGTGATGGGAGTATATTACCTTAAACGGAAGGGCTTTAAAGGTGAACTTACTTGCAGGTGATAAGTGTCTATTTTTTACAGGTGTGGTCCGGTAACAATGTGAAACCTTGTTGAATACAACGAAATATGTAGCATGTTTGTTTTACAAGGAGGTGACATTTATGATAGTTCATATGAAAACTAATTGTGCTTAGACTGAAGCTGAATTACATGAAGACTATCAGAGATTCAGTTTATCAAAATGGTACAGTAACTGGGCCAAAGCTAGATAACCGGGATCGATTTCCGTCACTGTATTTTTCCCTCTTTTCTACAGCGCATATACCGGCTCTAAGGTCAAGCCATCTAAAGGAAAACTCTTTTTTTTCTTGGAGTGAAGCGGCAGAAGAGTGAAGCTGGTCATTCGTTACAATCTAATGCCGAGGAGTAGCACGCAAGGCACTCTACCGGCAATCCGGCCTATTACACTTGAAGTTGCTTTTAACTAGGCACAATAACAATTTTAGGTGCATTTTTTAAATGTCGTATATGATGTGATATGATATATGATATGATATATGATATGTGATGTGTGATAATGATATATGATATACGATATATTATATATATGTGATATGTGATATGATGTAATGTGATGTGATGTGAGGTGATATGATATGATATATATTTGTTAACTGCAGTTGGGTAACCAGCCGATGGCAGTACTACAGTACACATTTACGCACAAACAATACACAGAACGACATAAAACAAACAATATACAGAACAACACAACAATTTGGAAGAGTGCGGGCCGTGCCCCATCTTTGCGAGGTTTACCCTGGCATTTGTCTTACAACTGAGGAAAAGGCACGGAAGAACCTCAGTCAGGGTAGCCGAAGAGTGCCAGCTGGCACGATGAAGATACATAAACAAACAACAAGAATACATAGACATAACAACGAAGATACATAAATTGCAGTATTAAACAGGAATACAGCCATACATACGTCATACACATGTACCAGCATATACCCTTGTGTGAGTGAATGAGTCACTCCCAGTTTGTCACAGTTACCGGGTTTCCATTATTACGGTAGAGGCTGAAAAAGAAGGCCGTTTTTCATTTGAATTCCGCTCTGAGGCCGAAGAAATTTTTTCGTAATCAACAGAGGGTGTTAGTTAAGTGCTGAGCCTAAACAAACAGTTGACCATCGATGACATAATGCAACACAGCACAACCAGATAGCAATACTCCGATGCATGAAATAAACCCATTATTTTGCTCCAAGAACAAAGAAACGACCATTATAAAAGTCGTGGAGTAGAGCGTGGATATTATGGTATCCCATCATATGACGGACGTCTGGACATTAAGACTTATAGCGTTAATCTGAAAACAGCTCACTATCTGTTTCAAACACTTTTTAGAAATGGTCCTGCATGTAATTTAAACACACACACGACAAAAAGCCATTGGAATGTTGCGTCAGCATTAGTATATTCAAACATACAAGAAGACTCTTTTTCCTGTTGCCTGTTTCCAACAGCAGATCTAATAGAAAACACAAAAAAATATTTTAACATTCACGCAAAACTATAAACAACGTGCAATGTAGACATTTTCTTAATGGTGTGTAAATGCTGTTGTGGGGAGTTTCGATGTAATTGGAACCCTCAGACTGTGTGTTGTTAATTACATGACTGCATTTCACTGCGTTATGTTAATGTCCTTCTTTGTTAAAAGTTTCAATTACTATATATTTTCTGTAATGTTGACAAGAAACGACTCTGTTCCGGCTACAGAAGCAGTATGCACTGATACTGCTTGCCAAGTAAAAGGTGATAAAATTTGTTACGTGGAAAAGCGAAGGTCAGTCTAATACAAAGAAAACAATCAATACTGATGGCTGGCCAGTCGTGGACAAAGGTAATTGTAAAACTGAAGAGTAACTAAAACAGAGCGCAAGAAATACTTCCAACCCAAGCTCAACAGACTGTCAAAGAGGCGATTCCAAGTAAATCCACAACCAACTCAAAGCAGCAGTGTAATGTATAACCTCACAGTCGCTTAACTGACCCATAACACCATTTATTTACGCAACCCAAACTCCCACTACCGTTTCCAGAATAACCACACCCCAGTTCTGTCCTGAGAATGAAGCAGTCTTTCCATGTACCACATTCTTTACGTAAGATGATACCCTTTAATAATACCCTTTGTCTTCCGGTTTAACAATAAACCCTGTTAACTTCTGATTCCTTGCGTGCTTGTTGGGTTTCTGCCAAGTTATTCCTTTTAAGAAACGAACGATTATTTAGTGAGCAGTACAAATCATGAAGCTCCCATTTTCGCAGCTTTCTCTAACCTTCCGTTATTTCCTACTTCTACTGTACAAAAGTTCTTCCCTGCACCCGACAAAATTTCTTCTTCGTATGTGGCAGGTCTCAGGTTCATATCTCGTCCCGAATACCAGCTATTCTGCTTGAGGACTTTTGTACATCCTTCAATCAAATTTTGGTATGAGCGCTTCTTCCTTTAAAATTAAATGTTTTATGACTCATCCTATAAATCATTAAACCATTATGATCCGAATTACTAACGTACTCCATATTGCTGTGTCCCTCTTGAACAGCTGCTAGTTCTTCGACTAGCCAAGAAATTTCCCAATTTTATGGAAAAGGAAGTGCTAACAAGAGGACGCGACTTTTACCTAACCTGAACCAGATCAATCCCAACCACGCTATACATTTTTTAAACTTCAGTTAAATTTTATACACCCATCTACACCTAGATCTTCCAAATTGCCTTTTTCCCTTTGGTTTCCCCACGAAAACAATGTATGCATCTCTTGTCACTCCATACGTGCCCCCTGACTACTGACAGCGACGTTAAACACCGCCATGCACAAATTATTTCTCTAAACCCTTTTAACACCCTCAGATGAACAAGTGATATTCTTCGTCTCGGATTCTGCATCGTAAAGTGGCTAAATGTCCGGACGTTTGGAAGGATATATTGCCTCTATCTTCAATTTCAGTTACGCTACGCTTGTAGACAGTGCACTCTTTCGAAACGTCAGAATATTTAACTGTTACACACTGTATAAACATGGGACCGCGGTAGCACAGTGGTTAAGGTGCTGTGCTACAAATCGGAAGGTCGCTGGTTCGATCCCAGCTCGTGTCAGTGGATTTTTCATTGACAAAGTACCTCCGATCGCACTATGGCCCTGGGGTCGACTCAGCCTCTAACAGAAATGAGTACCAGGAGTATTTCCTGGGGGTAAAGGCAGCCGGTGCGTAAGGCTGACAACCTACCACCATCCTGTGCCGTT
>Ga0123353_10003725_pt1 | contig 19390 bp, 17 predicted proteins | sample TergutLab28metaG_3_FD_92763 | JGI IMG/M metagenome (GOLD analysis project Ga0123353, IMG submission 92763) | Labiotermes labralis P3 segment gut microbial communities from Petit-Saut dam, French Guiana - Lab288 P3 | ecosystem: Host-associated > Arthropoda: Insects > Digestive system > Gut ... | reverse complement strand
GAACCGATCAGACCGAACAGAACCTATCCAAGAATACGAAAAACAGCTGATAAAAATGGAAAATATAAAACTTTAACAAATTATAAACGTGCTATTTAATCCTTAACTGAACGACATTGGGGCGGGGTTCGCCCGCCCTGTTTGCAAATAGGCGCGCAAACCGCGCCCCTACACGTCTACACTCGCTAAATTTTCGATGATAAATTCCTGACGCTCTGGCGTGTTTTTTCCCATGTAAAACGTCAACAATTCTTTAATGCCGGAATCTTTGGAAATCATTACCGGATCTAATCGCATTTCGGGTCCGATAAACGTTTTAAACTCATCGGGCGAAATTTCGCCAAGCCCTTTAAATCTGGTGATTTCGGGATTTGCACCTAATTTTTCTAAAGCGGCTAAACGCTCTTCTTCATTGTAACAATAAAACGTTTGATCTTTCTTTCTCACACGGAACAGCGGTGTTTGCAAGATGTACACGTGTCCGTTGCGAATTAGATCAGGGAAAAACTGCAAGAAAAATGTGAGCAATAATAAACGAATGTGCATACCGTCCACATCAGCATCGGTGGCAATTACAATGTTGTTGTAACGCAGATTTTCCATATCATCGCTGATGTTCAAAGCGGCTTGTAAAAGGTTAAATTCCTCGTTTTCGTAAACGATTTTTCGGGTCAAACCGAAGCAGTTTAGAGGTTTTCCTTTCAACTTGAAAACCGCTTGCGTATTCACATCGCGAACTTTGGTAACGCTTCCGCCCGCAGAATCGCCCTCGGTGATAAATAACGTCGTTTCTAATTTTCGTTCATCGTTAGAATTGTAGTGAACACGACAATCGCAGAGTTTTTTGTTGTGCAAACTTACTTTTTTTGCCGACTCGCGAGCCAACTTTTTGATGTTGTCCATACCTTTGCGTTCTTTTTCGTTTTGCACGATTTTTTGAAGCAAAGCCTCCGCTGTTTCGCTGTGCATATGGAGGTAATTGTCGAGATGTTTTTTGACAATATTGTTGATGTAGTTTCGAATGGTTTCGCCTTTGCCTTCAGGCAAAACGTGAGACGAACCAAGTTTGGTTTTGGTCTGACTTTCAAACGTCGGTTCTTGAATTCGCAAACAAATCGCAGCCACAATCGCCGAACGAACATCGGAAGGTTCGAAATCTTTTTTGTAAAATTCACGAATTGTTTTCACAATGGCTTCGCGAAAAGCAACAAGGTGTGTTCCACCTTGCGTAGTGTTTTGGCCGTTTACAAACGACGTGTAATCTTCGCCATATTGTCGCGGGTGGTGTGTCATCGCAAATTCAAAATCATCGTCTTGAATGTGAATAATCGGATAAATCGGTACTGTATCCAAATTATTCGTGAGCAAGTCCAATAAACCGTTTTTTGAAGTCAACGTTTGATCGTTGAATTTTATCGTTAATCCTGCGTTGAGATAACAATAATTCCAAAGCATTTTCTCAACATATTCGGTGCGGTAGTAGTAATTTTTAAACAATTCCGCATCGGGTGTGAACACAATTTTTGTTCCATCGCGAAGGCTTCCGCTGTCTTGAATTTTTTCGTCGTTGGTGATAACCCCTTTCGAAAATTCAGCGGTTTTCGTTTTTCCGTCGCGCACCGATTGCACTTTGAAATAACTTGAAAGTGCATTCACAGCCTTCGCTCCAACGCCGTTCAGTCCAACGGATTTTTTAAAGGCTTCCGAATCGAATTTTCCGCTTGTGTTCATTCTTGAAACACTTTCCACCATTTTTCCGAGTGGAATACCGCGTCCGTAGTCGCGAATGCTCACCGTTCCGTCAGAAATTTTCACTTCAATCGTGCGGCCGTTTCCCATCACAAATTCGTCGATACTGTTGTCTATAATTTCTTTCAACAGCACGTAAATTCCGTCATCGTGCGAGGTGCCGTCGCCCAATTTTCCGATATACATGCCCGGGCGTTTGCGGATGTGTTCGATCCATTCTAAGGATTTTATGTTGTCTTCTGTGTAATTTGTCATAGTATGCAATTATTTTGCAAGAATATATTCGTAAGTCCAAAGATATTTATCACTACCATCTTTGTTACTAATTTCTCTTTTTGTTACATAGCCATAACCATCTGAATCCACTTCATATGTGTAGTAATTGTCGTATTGTACATTGCCATCGGATACAAATGAACACATATATCCTTTTTTGCTAAAGTTGAATATGAGATTACCATATCCGCCAAGCCAAGAATAATAATAAATAAACCAATCCGGGGTATTAACGTGCCGAAACATAGATGGTATAGACGAGTAGTGCGTTATAGTTGTTATTTCACCATAACTATTTGTAGTTTTGCTCACATTTCCATTTGAATTATAGATGTAATTTGTGGTAAACCCACCGGGATGTCTTGTTTGCAAAATCTCCCCTTTGGAATTTAACGTAATGATTGTGGCGTAATCAATATAAGGGGGAGTAAAAATAAAAACCTGATTATCCTTATACAAAAACGTGTCTACTCTCTCACCTGAGCCATAGGTACTTCTGAGTTTCGCCGGAGTATGGTCATCGTTGTACCAAATATCATAACGATGATTATCCATAACTCCTATTATTGTAATTAGACGGTTTAGATCGTCATATTGATACATTCGTTCCCCGATTCCGCCTGTCCAAATTTCTTTTGAAGGTAATTTTTTTACAGATTCGTTTTCCGGATTATATCCTGAATTATTTCCTTGACCAGAATTTTTTTGACAAGCACTAAACAAAAAGCTTATTGTTACAAAATAAAAAAATAGTTTTTTCATACCGTTTTTTATTAAATTTTAACGTTATCAATCAACCTAACATCACCTAACCAAATCGCTACACACGCGATACGCCGTCGGCAATCTTCCCAGTTTTCGATAGGTTGCAAGGTTTTTGCGTTTACAATTTCGAAATATTCCAATTTGGTGCGAGGAATTTTTTTAAGTTGTTCTTCTGCAAATGTCTTTAATTGCACAGGTGTAAACACATCAACCAAATCTCGGCTATCTCTGAGAATTTTATAAATTTGTGGTGCAATCCGACGATCTTCCTCTGATAACCGTGTGTTTCGCGAACTCATCGCCAAGCCGTCGTGTTCACGAACAGTAGGACATCCAACGATTTCCACTGCCAAATTTTCTTGTTCCACTAACGCTCGAATAATTGCTAATTGTTGAAAATCTTTTTCGCCAAAATATGCTGTAGTCGGCTTTACTAGATCAAACAAACGTTTTACAACAACTGCAACTCCGTTGAAATGTCCAGGTCGAAAAGCACCTTCCATCACAGTTTCCAATGCTCCGAAATTATAGATTTCCGTGGGTTTTTCAGGATACATTTCTGCGTTGTCGGGTGCAAAAACGATGTCGCAGCCAACCTCTTTCAACAAATCCAAATCACGTTCCAAATCCTTCGGATATTTCTCCAAATCCTCAGAATTATTGAATTGAATAGGGTTTACAAAAACACTCACCACTACAACTTCATTCTCGCGTTTAGCTTGTCTTACAAGAGCGAGATGACCTTCGTGCAAAGCCCCCATCGTTGGCACAAAACCAATAATCGGATTTGCGCCTTGCGCTTTCAATGCATCTTGAAGTTCGGTTTTTGTTCGGCAAAGAATCATACAACAATCGTTAAATTAACCTGCAAAGATACGGAAAAAATTTGAATTGTAAGGATAGAAAATTTCGTACCCCTACAATCAAGATGTTTCAACTATTAAAGCACGTTTTGTTTTAGCGGAAATTTTATACCGATTATCTATTCGATAACCCACTACCCAAACAATATTTTCACCCGAACAAAGTAGCCAAACCCGTTCTTTTTCAAAACGAGACAATTTTTGATTGATAAAAAAATCACTTAATTTTTGTTTGCCACGCCCACCGAAAGGAACAAAAAAATCGCCCTTCTTCCAACGACGTAAAGTCAGTGGAAATTCGAGGTTGTCGAAATCTAATTGTGCAATTTTGGAGTCGGTGTTTAATATAAAATTTTCAATATTTACGAGGGTTATTGTAATTCTCGCCGTAGGGACGTTAAATAATGGTTCAATTAATAATTGTCCGTTATGCGTGGTGGCGCGATGAGTTTTCGATAAAAATTGTTTGCCCGATTGTCCTCCAAGTGCTTTTTGAACATTACGGATTTGGGTTGCCGAAAACCCACAATTTTGTAGGATTTCGAGATCTTGCAAAGATTGGGTTTCGAGGTCTTGCAAATTTTCCATACTTTGTAAAATGCTTGATTTTGCCAATTTATCAAGCGTTTCCAAACATGGGATTAAATGATGCCGAATGTTGTTTCTCAAATAATAATCGTCGGAATTGGTGCTGTCTTCGCGGTATTTCAGACTGTTTTTAACAGCATAATTTTCTAAATCTTGTCTTGAAAACTTGAGTAACGGACGAATAATTTGTTCACGTTTCGGAAGCATACCTCTCAAACCCTTTATACCAGAACCTCGCAGAAGATTGATAAAAAACGTTTCTATCTGATCATCGGCATGATGAGCAATGGCGACATAATCGAATTTTTCTTTTTTTAACAAGTCTGAAAAGTAAGTATAACGCAGATTCCGAGCGATCATCTGAACAGATTGTTTCGACTTTTTTTGCTCGGATTGGGTATCAAAACGTTTGCCAAAAAACGGTAGATCGTATGATTTTGCCAAAGTTTTCACAAATTTCTCATCTTCATCGGACTCTTTTCCACGCAATTGAAAATTGCAATGCACAATTGCCAAATCGTTCATTCCATGCTTTTTTAAAAGATCCAACAGCACAACTGAGTCCAAACCTCCACTAACCGCTACTAAAATACGGTCGGAAGGCTTGACTAACGTCGAAATGTGAGATGAAAAAGATTTCATAAACATTTGCAAAGATAAGCATTTTTTTGATATTTTTCATTTTTTTGAGACCAAAAAAACGAACAAAAAAATGAATATTAAAGAAAATTTCGTACCTTTGCAAAACCAAATCTCTAAAAAACTACAATTATGAAAAAGCAAGCTCTTACATTTTGGCGATGCAACCATTGCGGAAATATCGCCGAAAAGATTGTCAATTCAGGTGTTAATATGGTTTGCTGTGGCGAACCTATGCAAGAATTGATTCCAAATACCGTTGAAGCGAGTGTTGAAAAGCACCTGCCGGTTGTAACAAAAATCGACGATTGCACTATGAAAATTGACGTCGGCAGTACACCTCATCCCATGACGGAGGAACATCACATCGTATTTATCTGTCTCGAAACAGAAGATGGTAGCGAACACGTTATGTTGGAAGTAAATGGCAAACCCGAAGCCGAGTTTTGTACGTGCAAACACAAGCCTATGGCAGCTTATGCGTATTGCAACCTGCACGGCATGTGGAAAACTGAAATTAAATAATTTTTGTAGGGGCGGGGTTTACCCGCCCTTTTTTATATGTGGACAGGCGAACCCTACCCCTACGTTTTTATAACGTCCGTTTAGTTTCAATAACTTCGTAACCTTCGACGATATCGCCAACTTTAATATCGTTGAAATTTTCGATATTCAAACCGCAGTCTTGTCCGGACACAACTTCTTTTACATCATCTTTGAAACGTTTGAGAGAGCCAAGTTTTCCGGTATAAACTACAATTCCATCACGAATAATTCGAACTTTCGTACTGCGTTGAATTTTGCCGTCTAAAACAATACAACCCGCAATAGATCCAACTTTCGTGATTTTAAACACCTCTTTGATTTCAAGGTTGCATGTGATTTTTTCTTGAACATCCGGTGCCAACATGCCTTCGAGAGAGTCTTTCACTTCTTCGATCGCCTTGTAAATTACGGAATACAAACGAATATCTATTTGTTCGTTTTCTGCCAACTTTCGAGCAGCAACAGATGGACGAACTTGGAAACCGATGATCAACGCATCTGATGCCGATGCAAGAACTACGTCACCTTCAGAGATTTGTCCAACGGCTTTATGAATCACTTTGACTTGAACTTCAGGTGTTGAAAGTTTCAATAAAGAATCTGACAAGGCTTCAACCGAGCCATCCACATCACCCTTAACGATAACGTTGAGTTCTTTGAAATCACCGATCGCAATACGGCGACCGATTTCATCCAAGGTGATATGTTTATGCGTTCGCAAACCTTGTTCGCGTTGCAACTGTAAACGTCGCGTAGCAACCTCTTTCGCTTCTTTATCGGAAGGCGTAACATTAAATCCATCACCCGCTTGTGGTGCACCATTCAAACCTAACAACAAAATCGGTTGAGAAGGACCGGCTTTTTGAACAGCATGATTTCGTTCATTGAACATCGCTTTCACGCGACCATACGTGCTTCCTGCTAAAATATCATCCCCCACGGAAATAGTTCCATCCTGAATCAAAACATTGGCCACATAACCGCGACCTTTATCTAAAGAAGCCTCTATAATTGTACCTTTCGCACGTTTTTTAGGATTGGCTTTCAACTCTAGAATATCGGCTTCCAAAAGTACCTTTTCGAGCAATTCGGGAATACCTGTACCCATTTTTGCAGCGATATCCTGACTTTGATATTTTCCGCCCCATTCTTCCACCAGAATATTCATTTCCGCAAGCGCTTGCTTGATACGCGTAGGATCTGCGGTTGGTTTATCAATTTTATTAATCGCAAAAACGATCGGCACATTGCCCGCTTGCGCATGATTGATGGCTTCAATCGTCTGTGGCATGATTCGGTCATCCGCAGCAATCACAATAATGGCAATGTCGGTAATCTTTGCACCACGGGCACGCATCGCGGTAAACGCCTCGTGACCGGGCGTATCCAAAAATGTAATCTGACGACCGCTATCCAGTGTTACTTCGTAAGCCCCAATGTGCTGTGTGATTCCGCCTGCTTCGCCTGCAATCACATTCGCATGACGAATATAATCCAAAAGCGACGTTTTTCCATGGTCAACGTGTCCCATCACAGTAACGATAGGAGCACGAGGAGTCAAATCTTCGGGATTATCAGCTTCTTCAACTTCCGAAAGCGTTTCCATAACTTCTGCTCCAACGAATTCAATTTTAAAGCCGTATTCATCGGCTAAAAGCGAAATAATTTCGGCGTTCAGACGTTGGTTGATAGATACAAATTGTCCAACCGACATACACGTTCCGATAATTGATGTAACAGGAACACCCATCATGGTTGCCAATTCGTTTGCCGTAACAAATTCCGTCACTTTCAAAACGCCGGCTTCTTGTTGAGCGCGCACTGCCTCTTCTTGTCTTTCGGCAGCAATTTGGCTACGCTTTTCGCGACGGTGTTTAGAGAATTTGGATTTACCGGTTCCTCCCAAACGTGCCAACGTTTCTTTGATTTGTTTTTCTATCTCGTCGTTGTCAATCTCTGTTGCCGGCCTTGCTTTGCTTTGTTTAGCCGGTTTTGCTTCTTTTTTCCAACCGGCTTTTTCAGCATTTTTTATAGCCTCTTTGATGTCGACACTTTTGTTTTTGTCTTTGCGAATGCGTTCGCGTTTCTTTTTAGAATTGTTTGTCGGTGTCGGTGATGTTGAAGGCTTTTTATCGAATTGTGATAAATCAATGGTTTGTCCGGTTATTCTTGGGCCTTCAACTTTTTTATACTCGGTTTTGATGTGTTCGATAACACGTTCTTCAACAACAGGAACCGGTTCCGGTGTTTTTTCCTGAACAAGAGGTTCAACAACCGGTTTTTCTTTTGGTTTTTGTTTGGATTTTTCCGCTTTGTCTGTTTTTTCTGTTTCGGAAGATTTTTTGATCCCTTTCTTTTGTGCTTTTTCTTCTGCAACTTTAGCCTCGCGGGCTTCTTGCAGTTCTTTTTTGGATTTTTTGTCGGGACGTGTTTTAGAATTAATACTGCTCAAATCTATTTTTCCAAGAACTTTCGGACCTTCGACAACATTTTCTTCTTCAATATGTTCTTCTTCAATTTTCTTTTTTGTTGTCGGTTTCTTTTGGAGTTCTTCTTTTTCAGGTTCTACGGGTATTTCAGCAATTGTTTCTTTTTCAACGTCTTTTTCTTTAGCTTTAGGTTTGGCGGGTTTGGCCTTTTTTTCGAGCGTAACCCCTTTGATGATATATTCCTCTTCTTCCTCTTTTTCTTCTACTTTCGGAGTTTCTTTGATTGTAACCGTCTCTTTCTTTTGATATTCCAAAGCAATTTTTTCTGCAGCTTCTTTGGCTTTTTTGTCGGATTGAAATTCTTTTTCCAATGCCCCATACATATCGGGAGTAATCTTGGAATTTGGATTTGAATCAACCTCAAATCCTTTACTTTCCAAAAAATCAATAACCGTATGTACGGCAATATTAAACTCTTTCGCCGCTTTTGAAAGCCTTATACCTTTGACTTCTTCTGACATATTCCCTCCCTCTTTTTTATTGTTTGTTGGGGCGGGGTTCGCCCGCCCTTGATTTTTTATATAATAGGGCGCGCTGACCGCGCCCCTACGATGTTATTCAAATTCCGATTGCAAAATGCGAATTACGTCTTGAATGGTTTCTTCTTCTAAATCCGTACGTTTTTCAAGTTCTTTTGCCGGAATTGCCAATACATCTTTCGCCGTATCGCAACCGATAGCGGTGAGTGCGTCGATAACCCACTGTTCAATTTCATCGTTAAACTCTTGCAAATCTACGTCTTCATAATCTACATCAACCGTATCGCGATACACATTGATTTCGTAACCGGCCAAGCGTCCGGCAAGTTTGATGTTGTGTCCGCCTTTTCCGATAGCCAACGAAACTTGGTCGGGTTTCATGGTGATATCTGCCGTTTTATCTTCTTCATTTAATTTAATGCTGAGAATTTTCGCAGGACTCAATGCGCGTGTAATCAACAATTCAGAGTTGTTCGTCCAGTTGATGACGTCAATATTTTCATTGCGTAATTCTCTTACAATACCGTGAATTCGCGAACCCTTTACACCCACGCAAGCGCCTACGGGATCAATGCGATCATCGTAAGACTCAACAGCAATTTTAGCACGTTCTCCCGGTTCACGCTCAATTCGTCTAATGGTAATGAGTCCATCGAAAATTTCCGGAATCTCTTGTTCCATCAAGCGTTCGAGGAATACAGGAGATGTTCTGGATAAAATAATTTGCGGTGTGCCGTTTCGCATGTCTACTTTTAAAACGATGGCGCGAATGGTGTCGCCTTTGCGATAAAAATCAGCAGGGATTTGCTCATTGCGTGGCAAAATCAATTCAATGCCTTCATCGTCGAGCACTAAAATTTCACGTTTCCAAACTTGATATACTTCGCCCGTCATTACTTCGCCTATGCGCTCTTTGTATTTCTTGTAAACGTTGTTTTTTTCGTATTCTTGGATTTTTCCAACTAAATTTTGACGAATAGACAAAATTTCACGACGACCGAAATCTTTCATAAAAATTTGTTCCGAAACCTCTTCCCCAACTTCGAAATCGGGCTCGATTTTGATGGCTTTGGAATATTCGATTTGTGTGTTTTCATCATCCATTTCGCCATCTTCAACGATGGTCAAATTGCGATAAATTTCCAAATCGCCTTTATCAATATTCACAATGATATCAATATTTTCGTCCGTGCCGTATTTTTTTTGCAACATGCCTCTAAATACGTCTTCTAAAATACGCATCATCGTTTCGCGATCGATGTTTTTAAACTCTTTAAACTCTGAGAAACTCTCTACCAAATTAATGTTATCCATGGTGAGTTGTTATTAAAAGGTTAATACTATTTTTGTGTCTTTTTGATCAGTATACTTGATGGAAACGGGTTGTGTTTCCACTGGCGGAACATGCCCCGCCCCTACGGATGTTTTTTTAGTTTTTTTCCTCTTTTTGATTTCGGGTAAAACTTGAAAATCGTCGTCTGTGGCTTCTATTAATTCTCCTCTGATTTCTGCTCCGTCGTTCATAATCACTTGTACGTTTCGTCCTACGTTTTTCTTGAATTGACGTGGCATTCGCAACGGTAAATCCAATCCTGCCGACGACACATCCAATGCAAAATCCTCCTGTTCTCTGTCCAAATTTCCTTCGATATGACGACTCAATGCGATGCAATCTTCAATGGTTACGCCACGTTCGCTATCAATGAACACCCGGATTTTGTTGTCGGTTTTCACTCGACAATCAACCAAAAATACGTCACTGTTAGCGAGTTTTTCGTTGATTAAGGTTCGTATGTGTTGTTCGTTTATCATTTTTATTCCTGTAGGGGCGGGGTTTGCCCGCCCCTATTTTTATCAGGGCGCGCAAACCGCGCCCCTACGTTTTCCAACAAAAAAGAGGCTCTCGCCCCCTCAAAAATCTATCCGTACAAAAATTCGCATGTCTGCAATTTTTCTTTCCAACTTCACCGTTCTGCCTTGCGTACCTCGGGCGGGACTTGAACCCGCACTTCCTCAACGGAAACAGGATTTTAAGTCCTGCGTGTCTACCAATTCCACCACCAAGGCATCTTTTTAGCGGTGCAAAGATACAAAAAAAAAATGAATTTACAAAATTTGTTTTACGATTCCAAATATTTCCGAACGCCTTCAAACGAAAGTTCAGAGAGATTTAGTTCCGTGAAGGTTTCTCCAATAGTATCTAAAACATGTGCATCCGAACTTTGAATAAATTTGAATTTTTTCAGATACGCAAAACGCTTGATGAATTTTTCGGGCGTGTTGAATTTACTGAGTTCCATACCATCGGCTTTGATATCGGGCGGAACGAAACCCAACTGACTCATTAAACTTGTTGTCGGTTTATCAATATGCGCAGGAATAAAAATTCCGCCCAAGCGGTGAATTTCATCATACAAATCATCCAACCCAACGTCTAATGCGGAAATCAGCAAACGCGGTTCTTCATATACAATTTCTTCATTTTCGTCAACCACGACTTGAAATCCGAATTTGTCGGGATCATTAGGAATATTAGGCAAGTGAGCATCCAAAAAGTTTTGAAATTCGTTTAATGTTTCATCATCTTTGAAAAATGCTAAGCCATGTGCCTCCTCCTTACTTGTGATTTCGCAACCGCAAAGCACCAGTAATCCGTGTTTTTCTCCGATTTTTTTCACCAACGGCGCTTGTCGTGTCGAATTATGATCGGTAACGCCAATAATCTGCAACCCTCGCGAAAGTGCTGTGTCCACAATGTTTTGCGGACTCATGCCCAAATCACCGCAAGGCGAGAGGATGGTGTGGATATGCAAGTCGGCTTTATACATAAAGGTGCGGGGTGGCTACGTGGCTTCGGCTCCGCTCAGCCACCACATTCCGGTCGTTGAGCGGAGTCGAAACGACCTCGTACCACTAAGAAATTACAGAATAAATTTTTCCAGTAATGTCAAATGTTTGCTCGCTTGTGCCGAGGATTGGAATCCCCTCCTCATTGCTTTGTTTGATGCAATCTTCGTCAGGTGTGAATCCTTTCACCAAGATAATCGCAGCAAGTTCTTTGAGCGAGGCAATGGCCATGATGTTTTTGTGGGTTTGCAGCGTAACCCAAACATTGCCCATTTCGGCATGTCCCATTACATCGCTGAGAAGGTCGGATACATAGCCTCCGTCAATGGTGTTGTCTAATCCGGCCTCACCGGAAAAAAGTTTGAGGTTTAGTTTTTCTTTTAGTTCTTTTACTGTCATATTTTTATTGTTTTGAGATTATTTCTTTTGTTATTTAAGAGTTTTCATTAAAAGCAACCGGATTCCTCAGTCGCTTTGCTCCCTCGGAATGACGGTACATCATAGGAAGGGGGGATTGTAGGGGCGAGGCATGCCTCGCCCCTACAATCCTCTACCCCAGATTAAACGAGTTGTTATTCCGAACAAAGTGAGGAATCTGTTGGCTATTATATCCGAATTTATCCATTTGTAAAGATACGAATTTATTTTAATTATTTCAATACTTCATCTAATTTTCGATAGAAATTTTCTAATCTCTGCCGAAAATTTCCTGCCCCTTGAGTTGTGGCTATAATTTTTAGATTTTTATCCAAAAGAATTTTTGTTGGATAAGACTTTACAGCATAGCGAGTTGAAATATTTTTAGCTTTATCACTGCTCTCATCATCTTTAAGTTGTATCCAATTTAGTTTGTGTTTTTCCACCGCATTACGCCATGCTTCGTCTTTATCATTGCAGGCAATTCCAACAATTTCTAACTTGTCGCTATATGTGTTGTAATAATCTTTCAATTTAGGCATGGCGCTTATACAAGGTCCGCACCAACTTCCCCAAAAATCAAGCAAGATGTATTTTTCACCTTTCAAACTCAACAGCGAAATCAAATTTCCTTCCAAATCCGGTAAGGTAAAATCGGGCGCAGTTGCTCCTATATCTGTATTGTCTGCGTATTGTCTGCGTATTGAATCGCTCCTTATGCGTCCTTCATACATTGATAGAGTCCAATTCAATTCTTTTTCAAATATCCCTTTTTTGACCGACTCAGTCAATAGAGGATAATACACACCAAATGTATCTGAGTCTTGACTTTGTAAATAATAAGCCGACAAATCTTTGTCTAAATGGTTTCTTATGTATGATAGTTTATACTCATCTATAACTTCTTTGATTTCGTCTTGTTCCTTGTGAAGTGGTGTCGAGGTCTGTCTTATGTCAAATGATTTTGTGATAGAATCAATATTTATGAACTGAATCGTGTGTGCCCATATTTCTACTGTTAAACTGTCAAATTTTTTCTGTAGTTCTTTGTAATTTTCTCTATCAATTGCAAAATCCGCAGAAAAAGATTCTTGGTTAACCTTATATGAAATATAGTCTGTGCCTTCTATTTGCCCTGTGATGTTTAGTGGTTTGTTGGGTTCAAGCACAAGAAATATTTGCCGAGAAGGCAAACTTCTCATGTACAAATCGTCTGTAAAAGGACGTGGATTGGTATTAAATACTTCTGTTTTTTTAGGATATATATGTACGTTCATAGTTCCGTAAACTTGCAAATCGTACTGAAATCGGCCGTTCTCTGCAATTATAGTATCCCACACACTTCTGACACTGATACTGAACGTTTTTTCATCAATTTCCACATGACGATATGCTATGTACACCGTATCATTCCCCAATCCTTTGATTTCGGCTGTAATGAAAGGAGTTGTATTATTTTCTGAATAGAGCGAAGTCATTAATAGAGCACAAACAAGAAAAGATAGGTTTTTTTTCATATAATTAGAGTTTAATAATTTGTTGCTGTTTGACACAGAGGCAAGGTGTTATCTAAGAACTACTTGATAACCCACCTCGCACCCAGTACCTCGTACCTGTTATTTGTTTCCCCAAATTTTTCTAAACGTCTCCACCCGTTCTTGAGCAGTCATACTTCCCCGCCCTTCCATTGAGGTTTGTAGGAAAATACAGTTAGTCAGAGTGGCTTCTACTTTGGCGATATCTTCAGCGAGGGCTTGACACGTTGGAGCTCCGCAAGTTCCGCAATCCACACCCGGTAAATGGCTCATCAAATCGCGAATTAACGCCATTTTTTTCATTGCAATGCCTCTATTTTCATCCAAACACATCATTGAACGCGGTAAAACTTTTTGTACGCCCATATTAGTACGCATATAATCAGCAATATCGTTGTCTATTTCAAAATGATTGTCGGGCGTTTCGCTTTCGCGAATGGTTTCCGCACGTTTTTTCATGCGTTCAACCGTCAAAAACCGGTTTCCCGTAAGGAGAATTCCACCTGCACAACTTTCATCGCAAGCCCTTAATTCCAAGTAATCCACATCGGGAAGTTCATCGTTTTCAACTTTTTCCAAAAATTCGCTAATGTTATGAACCCCATCAATTGCCAATGCTCTGCCTAACATGTTTTTTTTCTCGCCTTCTGTTGTGCTCCACAGCGAAGCACGCGATGAAATTTTAGATAATTCAACATTTTCAGCATCTACACGATGTTCCTCCTTGATTTTTCTCAACACACGATTATAGATGAAATCCATATTGATAACACCGGTTACTTGCGATTCCTCCTCTCCTACGGGTGTTTTCAACGCAGCAATTTTCGCCGCACAAGGCGTGATGTAAAACAAGCCGATTTTATCTTCCGAAACACCTTGTTTTTTTAAGGTTTGTCTCCAATACATCGCTGCTAAATCAACAGGGGGTTTCAACAATACCAAATTTTCGGTCAATGATGGAAATTTAACTTGTATCAATCGTACAATAGCCGGACAAAACGAGGAAATCAGCGGTTTTATGTGAGCATGTTCAACAGCATATTTTCGAATTTCTTCAATCAAAAAATCCGCCATTTGTTCGATTTCGAAAATATGCGTAAAACCAAGTTCTTTGATCACTTGATAAATCAAAGGTGTAGGGATGTCATCTTTGAATTGATTGATCAAAACGGCCGGAACAAGGGCAATTCGATAATCATAGTTAAAAATAGTGTTCAAATCATCGTGTTCAATATAGATCGCGCTATCCGGACAAGCATCAAAACATTCGCCGCAATCAATACAGCAATTTGCTGAAATTTTAGCTTTTCCGCTACGCATACGAATGGCCTCTGTGGGGCATTTTTTTAAACAGTGCATGCAGCCTGTACAAATGTCCTCGTTAACTTTTAAAGCATGATGAAAAAATGATTTTGGCATAATTTTGGTATTAAAAGGGTTCAAAATTAGTTTGATTTTACCGTGTTACAATAATTTGTTCTCTCACCAATTCTCCGGCACCCTCGACGTGCAAGAAATAGGTGCCTGGTGCGGTTCCTCTTGCAGGAATAAAAAGTTCTCCATTCACATAACAGCCGAACGTGTTTGCTCCGGTTCGTGTTTCACGTGGTAGTCCGTTTGTGTATGGGTCTTTTTTGCATTGGGTTGTTATGCAAAGCAACAACAAAGTTGCAAACAAAATTATTAAAGTGGCTATTCTTTTCATGATATTGTGGTTTTGGCTGATCAATAAATTTTAACTAAGATGGATAATATCTGACATCGAAACGTCCTTTTCTAACTCGAATTTTTTGATTAGGAATATGCTGATGTGTCTCTTTATCATGACCGTTTGCGTCAAATTCGAATGTTCCTGAAGCAATGGCAGGAGAAGTGCTTTCATCAAATTTTGTAAACGTAATTAGTGCTGTGTTTATGGCTGTATAGTAATAAGGTATTGAAGGGTCTATTGGATAAAAAATAACCGAATCAATTACAAATGTTCCTGCTCCAAATCGGGGGCGTGTAACAAAAAAACTAAGACGATATTCTATAAGTTCTGTTCTAGCATTGAGCACAAATAGACCTTTAGCTATATCGTATGCACCACCTGGCCACATTCCAGATGTTATACTATAATTTTGACGAATTGCCATTCCATTTACCAAGCAACCAAATATACCTCTTCCTATTTGTGTTTCGGACGGTAATAGCCAGGACTCATCCTTTTTGCATTGAATTGTTGTGCAGAGTAATGCAATAGTTACACATAAAACTACAATTGTCGCTATTTTTTTCATAACTCTTTATTTTTAGTTTGTTATTTTTTTTAATCTAACATCAAACTGGACTTACTAACGAATTCGCTACAGATAGAAAAGAGTAAAAAAATCTTAGTTTTAGTTTTTTCGCATTTTAATTCTAAAAATTCACAACTATTTCGACTGTTGTTCCCACACCCACTTCACTTTTTACATTCAGATAATCCACATTGTTTTTGATATTCGGAAGTCCCATTCCTGCGCCAAACCCCATTTCTCGAACGTGTGGCGAAGCGGTTGAGTAACCGGCGGTCATGGCCAAATCAATGTCGGGAATACCGGGACCTTCGTCCTCTAATTTTATGGTGATTTTATCGTTGTCGATCGTTACATAAATCATACCTTTATGAGCGTGCGCCACAATGTTTACTTCGGCTTCGTAAAGCGCAACCACCACGCGTTTGATGACGGCAGAATCAACATTGAGTTGTTTCAAGGTTTTTTTTACTTGCGAGGAAGCAAACCCCGCATTGGTGAAGTCGCCGGGTTGCACTTGGTATTCAAATGTCATCATATCAAAAAACGGGTTTTATGCCGGCTTCCCAAAGAATGCCACAAGTTCTAAACATGGAATATTCCGATTGCAAAACGATCATGTCATTTTCTTGTGCAATGTCAATCATGTCTTCGGTAGCTTTTTTCCCGCGAACAAAAATAACGGTGTTCAAATCGGCCATTTCCATCGTTCGAATGGTTTGAATGTTACAAAGTCCGGTAATCAACATAATTTGGTTGGATTTCAATGTCAATACATCGCTCATGAGGTCGGAAGCAAATGCACGATCTACCGTTTGTGAGATTTTGTCTTCTCCGCAGATGATTTCTGCGTTTAAAAGGGTTTGGATTTCGGATATAGTCATTGGTTTATAATATATTTGCCGCAAAGATACAAAAAAAAAATGAAATAACAAGGGGATGTCTCGACTTCGCTACGCTTCGCTCGACATGACGATCAACCCTGTTATAGAGAGGGAATGTAGGGGCGAGGCATGCCTCGCCCCTACATTCTAACCATCACACAAAACGCCGTCATTCCGAGCGTAGCGCATAACATGCGCGAAGTCGAGGAATCCCCTTGCTGAAATAACACAGCCATTGGCATTGTGAATTTTTTGCAGTGTTTTGATATGTACAATTGCAAATGTCAGTTTTTTTTCGTAACTTTGCAGTCCTTTTTCAAAAAAGCCCAGATGGTGGAATTGGTAGACATACCACTTTGAGGGGGTGGCGCCGGTTACGGTGTGCAAGTTCGAATCTTGTTCTGGGCACAGAAAAAATAAAAAAGCGGTTTAAAACCGCTTTTTTTGCATATTTTGAATTTTTTTTGTGCAGAAATGAAACCTTTTGCCTTTAGTTGCGTAAATTTAGGTAACAAAACTCAAAACTGTGAGAACGTTGTTTAATCGAAAAAATTGTTAATAATATATTTGGTTTGGTGCATAGGAGGTCGAAAATTTTCGACCTCCTATGCTTTTTAATCCTTCAAAAGATTCATCAATTCATCCAAATTCGGTGTTAGAATAATTTCCGTACGACGGTTTTTGGCTCTGTTTTCAGGTGTATCATTTGCAACCATGGGCATCCATTCTCCACGACCTGCGGAAATAACACGTGAAGGCGCAACACCTTTATTTTCAAGTAATATACGTGCAATAGCTGTTGCTCGCATCACACTCAAATCCAAATTATCTCTCACATCGCCTCTACCTCTCATCGGAACATTGTCGGTATGCCCTTCAACCATTACATTGATTTCAGGATTTTGTGCCAAAACCTTAGCAACTTCACGAACGGCTCTTCGACCTTCCTCACTTACTTGCCATTGACCGGAAGCAAAAAGCAATCTTTCATCCATCGAAACATAAACTTTTCCATCTTTCGTATAAACAGTCAAACCTCTGTCGGTAAAGCCTAGTAAGGCATCCATCACCTTGTCGCGCAAAGCTCTCAACTCGGATTCTCTTTTGTCCAAAATGGCTTGAAGTTCGTTCACACGTTGTTCTTTTTCACGAAATTCGGCCAATAAGCGATTTAATTCGCGTTGTTGGTCTTGTACTTCGGCTTCACGTCTAAGTAAATTGTCGCGAGCAGCTTGCAATTCCTGTAAAAGTTTTTGGTTTTCTTGACGATTTCCAGCAACGGCAGTCGTAAATCTGGCACTCAACTCATCGTATTCGGATTGCAAGTTTTCCAAATTTGCTTTAGCTAATCTGTAATCCGTTTCCATGTCGTCATACTCTCTTTGCAATTTGGCCAACTGCTCTTTCAGTCGCTCGATTTCGGCTTTCAACTCATTGATTTGAATGCTTTGATTCAAGTTGTCTTGCTCTAATTGCGCCGCTCTCGCCGATGTCTCGTTGTATTTTGTTTCCAAATCTTTGAATTTTTGCATACTTACGCAAGACCCAAGAACAAATGTGATTGCTGTGATTGTTAGAAATTTTTTCATATGGTTTGATTTTTTAGTTGTTGCTTTTCGGTAGCAGTGTACATGGTCGTTTCGACTCCGCTCAACAACCGGTGGCTGAGCGGAGTCGAAGCCACCTATATTTTCAATTCCGCAAATACTGGACAATGGTCTGAATGCACTGCTCCAGGCATTATAGACGCCGAAATCAGTTTTTTTTCAAGATTTTTGGTAAGCATGATATAATCAATACGCCAGCCTTTGTTGTTCGAACGAGCATTGAACCGATACGTCCACCACGAATATTGATGTTTGGAGTCGGGATTCAGAAAACGAAACGTATCGACAAATCCGTCTTTGATAAATTCACTCATCCATTCCCGTTCTTCGGGTAAAAATCCTGAATTTTTGGCGTTTCCTTTCGGATCGTGAATGTCTATCGGCTCGTGTGCGATGTTAAAATCTCCGCAAATCGCGAGTTTTGGACGAGTTTGTTCAAGCTGTTTGATATAGTGATGAAAATCGTCTAACCACTGCATTTTGAAGGATTGGCGATGATCGCCAGATGTTCCCGATGGGTGGTACACGCTGATCACTGAAAAATCGCCGAAATCCGCACGAATTAAACGGCCTTCGCTGTCGTATTTCTCCATATTCATGCCGTATTCGACATGAGTTGGCTCTTGTTTCGTCAAAATCGCCACACCGCTGTACCCTTTTTTTTGTGCCGAAAAATAATAGCAATGATAGCCCAAACTTTGGAAATCCAACGTTGGCATTTGGTCGGGTTGCGCCTTGGTTTCTTGCAAACAAACCACGTCGGGATTAGTCTTTTCCAACCAATCTAAAAATCCCTTCGCAACAGCAGCACGAATTCCGTTGACGTTATAAGATATTATTTTCATACTGCAAAATTACGAAAAAAAATAAAAAGATTTTAGTATATGGAGTGTTGGTTTCTAACAAAAGATTGTTAAAACGGAAAACACAGGTCTGGACTTCCCTACTAATTCTGTACACATAGGTACGAATCGAAAAGAGTTTTTGAAAAAAAAATGAAAAAATTTTGCCATTTAATTTTTTATTTGTATCTTTGCCTACCAAATACTCAAAACCCTCTTTATGAAAAAACTATTTTTCTGCTGTTTATTTATTTTTTCGTTTTCTTTTTTTTATGCCCAAACTTCATTCGAGTATGATGACTCCGGTCATCGCACGTCCATGCTCCGGACCATTGTGATGTCTGCTCCAAGTCAAGCACCCGGCCATACGCCACCATCTGAAGAAAATGAGGTGTATAATTTAGCCTTAAATAACGAGGAAGAAGCTCCGATGTTCGGCAGTGTTGAAATTCCTGAACATAATTCCTTTTCCGAAGACGTTTACACCGATAAGCTAAAAGAAAGCGATATTTTTATTTACCCCAATCCTACTAAAGGCGCGTTGGCCGTAGAGATTCGTAATAAAAACCCGCAAGCCTCGCATCAGGT
>Ga0123353_10003724_pt1 | contig 19391 bp, 22 predicted proteins | sample TergutLab28metaG_3_FD_92763 | JGI IMG/M metagenome (GOLD analysis project Ga0123353, IMG submission 92763) | Labiotermes labralis P3 segment gut microbial communities from Petit-Saut dam, French Guiana - Lab288 P3 | ecosystem: Host-associated > Arthropoda: Insects > Digestive system > Gut ... | reverse complement strand
TACCGATACATTGTGTCTTTTATGTATGTATTCACTGGTTGTTTCCATGATAACAGTTTAACATACTTTTTGATAAGATCAACGCAGCAAGCTGCGAGGTATTAGACCCGGAGGGGAATAAAAGTTCCAAAAAGTGGTTTGCGATGAAAAGCATGAGTGTTTTGTGATTACCATTTGTCTTTCTATACATACGGTATCGCAAACCACTGAACAAATCCCGACGTAGACAAAGACAACATGGACTAATACAAAGCACTATAAAATAGTATGATTGAGTTTGTAATATATGAAAATTATTTTTTAATATAGTAAACAAATTATATTGACAAATAACAAATAAAGTTTTATTATAATCATGTCTACAAAAATTTTTGGAGGAAAACCTTGAAAAAATTATTTACCATTCTTTTGTCTTGCTTACTTATCAGCTCGCTGGCATTTAGCTTAGTAGCTTGCGACGATAAAAAAGGACAAACTCCCACGGAGCCTATCACCTTAACTGATGATACCGGTGAAACTTTTACTTTTGATAGAGATAAATTACCTAATAAGGTAGTTTCCCTATCTCCCGGTGTTACCGAATGTCTATATGCCATGGGCTTAGAAGACTTGATTGTAGGCTGCACTACTTTTTGCGATTACCCTGCTCCAGCCAATGATAAATTTAAAGTGGGAGGCAGCACCTCGGCCGATGTCGAAAAGATCATGCAGGCTTTGCAAGGCGATAAAGAAAGAGGTATCATTTTAATTTCCAACAGTTCTCTTAATAAGCCGGCAACTCAGATGAGAGAATTAGGCTATATGGTCTTTCTCACTAATCCTACGACTTTTGAATCTCTATTTGATTGCATGCGCACTTATAATACTATTTTAGGCGGCACCGATTATAACAGGGTGGAATCTGTTATTGTTGCTATGGAAGCTAGAGTAAAAGCAGTTACCGACAGACTGCCGGCTTCTACTCCTAAGGTGACTGTACTTCATGTAATGTATGGCGGTTTAATGATTGCTGGTGCTGGTACAAGGGAATCGACTATTATTAATCTTGCTTTGGGCATCAATTTGGGCGATACTTTTGGCAGTGGCTACATTACTCCCAACGTGGAGTCTTTTATTGCTGCTAATCCCACACTAATAATTGTTGTGACCGATCATGGTACTGGTTATGGCTATATGTCCGATGTTACCAACGATTCTCGTTTAGCTGGCATGAGTGCTGTTAAAAATGGTAATGTGATTGAGATCGAATCTAACAGTTGCTCCCGTCCCGGTCCGCGTCTAATTGATGCTCTGGAAAACTATGCTCAAATCTTACACCCTGATATTTTCGGTACTTACCAATACGATCCCAATCAATATGTCTAAATATAACTTAGGCTAATTGCTAATAGCAGACTATAAAGTCTGCTATTAGCAATTAGCAGTAAATTGAAAGGTTAGCTATCTATCGCCATAAATTTATAGTGGTAAAAACATGTTTTTATACCAATATATAAAACAAATAGGCATGTTTTTTATATAAATTTATTGCGATAGTACAATGGCTTGTTTTATAATATTCTTATGACTAAAACTGTAATCGCTCCTATGTTAACACCGGACGCTATTGTTAAAAAGCCCAATCGTTTCCGCAAGCAAATTATTTCATTAATAGCTTTGGCTATTGCTTTGTTTGCCACTATGGTTTTAGGTTGCAGCATTGGTGCTGTTGGTATCCCGTTTTTTGATACTCTGCAAATAGTAATCTCCAGAATATTACCGTTTATAAATTTTGAAAATCCCTCTTGGGAGCCTTGGCAGGCCGATATCATCTTTAGCGTACGCATGCCACGGGTAATTATGGCGGCGGTAGTAGGCGCGGCTTTGTCTATTGCCGGCGCTACCTATCAAGGCTTGTTCCGTAATCCTTTGGCTGATCCTTATCTTATCGGTGTTTCGCAGGGTGCTTCCTTCGGTGCGATAGGGGCCATGATTTTGGTGCCGGCCAGCTTTTTGGTAGCTTTTGGTAACTGGCTAACAGCTGCTTTTGCTTTTGTTGGTGCTCTAGTGGTGGTTTTCTTGGTATACAACATCTCCAAAGTAGGGCGTACATTGCCCACTACTACTCTTATTTTAGCCGGCGTAGCTATCGGCGCTTTCTTCAGTGCTGGTGTTTCCTATTTGATTACTGCTGCCAACCCCGATCAGGTAAAATCAATTATGTTCTGGCTGATGGGCAGTTTTAACGGCACTATCTGGCCCTATGTATATGTGGCCTTACCTATTTTACTAGTAGGGGCGGCAGTTTTAATATTCTTTGGGCGTTCGTTAAACCTCATGCAATTGGGTGAGGATCAGGCTCAGCAGTTAGGTGTCAATGTAGAAAGAGATAAGAAGATTTTACTTGCAATTTCCACTATCGTCACAGCTGCCGGTGTGGCTTTTGTAGGTATTATCGGTTTTGTAGGTATTATCATTCCTCATGCCACCCGTCTTATATGGGGTCCTGACTATCGCTTCTTATTGCCTTTATCTATTTTTATGGGTTCTATATTTATCATATTGTGCGATCTTATATGTCGTACTGTTTTCTCACCTGCCGAAATACCCATAGGCGTAATCACCGCTTTGTTAGGTGCTCCGTTCTTCCTGTTCCTGTTGCGTTCCAAGATGAGGAGTATATTCTAAAATGATAGATATAGATATTGAACTCAAAGATTTGTCATTGGCTTATGGCAAAAACGAAGTTATACATAATATATCGTTTCAGATTGAACGCGGCAGCTTTGTGGGCCTAGTTGGTCCCAACGGCAGTGGTAAGTCCACCATTATTAAAAGTCTTTCGCGTATTATGCTGCCCACCCACGGCAATATAGATATTCGCGGCCGTGATATTGCCAAAATAAAACAAAAGGACCTAGCTTTATTGGTGTCGGTAGTACCACAGTCTCCGCTTTTGCCGTCAGCTTTTACAGCTTTTGAGATTGTGCTTATGGGGCGCAACCCGCACATGGGCTTTTTTGAGTATGAGAGCGAAGAAGATATGTCTATTGTAGAAAATGCTATGAGCAAAACTGATACCCTGCGCTTTAAAGACCGCCGTATCAGTGAACTTTCAGGCGGCGAGATACAAAGCGTAGTTATAGCTCGCGCCTTAGCTCAGCAAACCGAGCTTATTATTTTGGACGAGCCTACAGCAGCTTTAGACGTATCTAGGCAAATAGACGTGTTAAATTTTTTGCGCCATCATTGCAAAGAAAATAATATCACCATTGTTACAGCTATTCATGACTTAAACTTAGCCTCACATTATTGCGACCGTTTAATTCTCATCAAGAAAGGCCAGGTATTTTGCGACGACATACCGTCTAAAGTTATTACTAATGAAAATCTGGCCGAAGTCTATGGTCCGGGCAGTTATGTCTATCCGCATCCGTACAGCGGTTTACCGGCCGTATTGCCTATGGTAGAATAAAATACTTATGTCTATAGCAAAAGAAAAAATTTATGATCAAGATGGGATACGCGCTTTTTGCGTATCCCACGATGTTTTTAATGTACCATCAAATATGCTTACTGTGCACTTTGATAGACCGCGTTTGGCAGTAAGCGGCCTAGACGGCGCACATCAAAATATATGTTCAGTAGCTAATTGCCATACACCTAAGGCTATATGGCCGGTACTGCATGAGACTAGTACAAGCTGGCGCAATTATGCTAATAATTGTCTTAAAGCCTGTGATTTAGAAGCAGATTGCTCTCTAACATTACTTACCGGCGTTAATATGAGGGAACTGGCTTTTGCCGAGGAGAAAGAGGGAGAGGTACATGTTCGCGTATGGGCTACTGCCGATCCCAATCACAATGCTATTTCGGCTGGTTTAGACAGTGCCGACTGCTATCTTCCCTCTGTTACAAGAAATAAAGTCGGCACTATCAACATTATCATTGTTTATAACCAAAATTTAAGTCAGGCTTCGCTAATAAGTGCTTTTATAATTGCCACCGAAGCTAAAAGCAATATTTTACGGACTATGGATATTACATCAGCCTATACTAAAGGCCTGCCAGCTACGGGCTCTGGCACTGACCAGATCATCACCGTTTCTGGTCCTGTTGATGGCGCAGAGCCCATAACATGTTATGGCGGCCATACTTTACTGGGGCATCTGACGGCTAAAGCTACATATAAAGCTGTTAAACAGTCTTTAGAAAAAAGCTTTGCAGTTTGGGGCAAAAGAGCTTAGTTTATGGATATTTTACTGATGCTGCCTATAGCCGTAGCTATTGATTTAATGTTTGGCGATCCTAAAAATGCCTTGCATCCGGTGTACTACATGGGGCACGTCATAGGTTTTTGGATTAAGCTTGGTGCCAAATGGGGTAAATTCTGGCAGTATATATGGGGCATGCTTGTTACTTTGTTTACGATTGTTTTATTAACAGTGCCCTTTTTCTTTATTTTCTGGTGGCTTAGAGAAGCAGCCTATCCACTCTATATTATTTTAGGCGGTCTTTTCTTAAGCCTGTTTTTCTCAGTTAGACAGCTTAAAAACACCGCTTTGGCTATTAAAAAAATGCTTGACGAAACTAGCCTTGAACAAGCTAGATTTGAGCTTAGGGCCTTAGTATCACGCAATACTTCCAAGTTAAATAAAAAGCAACTTTCGTCGGCAGCAGTGGAAAGTGTAGCCGAAAGCTTGTGCGACAGTGTAGTGGCTCCACTCTTTTTCTTCTGCCTACTTGGGTTTCCAGGTATTATAGCCTATCGAGCCGTAAATACTGCCGACAGTATGATCGGTTATCACGGTCAATATGAATATTTGGGCAAATTTGCAGCTGTAACTGATGATGTTTTAAACTTTATACCGGCCCGACTGGCTATGTTGTGCATAGTGGGTGCTGCTTATCTTTATAGCCAAAGCAGCGCTAAAAAAGCTTGGCAAATTGCCATGCGTGACGGTAAAAGCACTTCTTCGCCTAATGCCGGCTATCCTATGGCATCTATGGCTGGGGCTTTGGGTGTGCAGCTGGAAAAAATAGATCATTATAAACTAGGTGATGAAAAGTGTGAGTTTGACACCGCCGTTATTACCAAGTCTACCAAACTTTTGTATATAAGTTCTTTTATATGGTTTGCGGTATGTTTAGTCTTTGGAGGTATTTTATTTGCTTTATCCTAGAAAGTATATTAAAGATTTAAAGCCTGTTTATCACGGCGGGCCTGATTATGCAGAACTGCAAAAACTGGGTTTTAGTGCTTCTGAGATTATTGATTTTTCGGTCAACTGCAATCCATTTGGCTGTACTCCCGAAGCTGCTCGGGCAGCATCAGAGGCTCGTTTTGATATATATCCTGATAGCCAGTGCTTAGCTTTAAGAGAAGCTGTTGCCAAGTTTTTAAAGCTTGATACGGCTAATATCATCTGCGGAGCTGGTAGTATGGAGATTATACATCTGACAGCTTTAGCTTATCTTAATGAAGGAGATAAAGTATGTATACTGCAGCCTTCATTTGGTGAATATGCATTGGCCTCCCGTATATTTGGTGCCCAGATAATTTTCTTTCAGGCTAATATGCAGACATTAAATTTTGATTTAAAAACTTTGGCTCTGATGATTGAAAAAGAAAAACCCAAGTTGCTTTTTTTGGCTAATCCCAATAATCCTACGGGCCAATATCATAGTAAAAAAGATATGTTGGATTTACTTAAATCTTGTTCGGATACTTTACTGGTTCTTGATGAAGCTTATATAGCCTTTACCAAGGAGGCTTGGGACAGCACTTTTTTAAGCCAATACCCGAATGTATTAGTATTACGTTCAATGACTAAAGATTATGCTTTGTCCGGTTTGCGTTTGGGTTATGCTTTTGCCTGTCCCGATATTATTAAAACTTTGCAAAAGGTGCAGTCCCCCTGGAGCGTATCGGCACCGGCGCAGGCTGCTGGATTAGTGTGTATTAAAGATCAAAAGTTTTTGTGTCAGTCAACTCAAAAAGTAGCCGATGGCAAAGAATATCTGGTGCGTCAACTGCGTGCTTTAGGCTATAATATTTATGAGTCGGCTTCTAATTTCTTTTTAATGGAAGTAGGGGATGCTTCTATTTTTAGGCAAAAACTGCTTCAAAAAGGCATAGCAGTGCGCGACTGTGCTTCTTTCGGTTTGCCTTCTATGGTGCGTCTTTCACCGCGCATCCCACATGAAAACGAATGTCTTATAGATATTTTGCAAAGATTTAAAAAATAAAATATTGGAATAAGAAATGAAAAACATTCTAATTTTAGCTACTGTTTTTGTTTTTGCCATAGGAACGATTTCTATGAGTGCATTAGCATCAAATAATTCCTCTTTCGAAAATCTTCCCATCAGTATCAAAAGTTCCTGGCGTGTCGGCCCAAATAGCCATGGCAGCGGGGAGGAACTTGTTTTGGATTTAGAGATTACCAACCACAGTAAGAAGACTATAAAGAATATAGGAGCGTTTTATATTGTTCAAAGATATGATTTGAACAACATACCTTTTAAAGATCGTCTTTCCAGTACGGATTTGTTAAAATCGCCCAACAGCAATCTTTCAATTTCAATCCGCGGCGGGCAAACGGTAAGTGTTAGTTGTAATTTACTTGGACTTGGCTATACCGCCAGCGGAATAACATATGAAGTAGATTTCTATATAAGCTGTATCAGATATACATGGTTTGGCGGTTTATGGGGAAAGCTGCCAAACGTTAGAATTGATTGGTCCAACATGGATACTATATTTGAAGATCTTGACCTTACAAAACTAGGTGTAAAAATAGATATCGAACCATATATCTATCAGTAATCCCTCAGCTCTTTTAGTAAATACCCGTAAATGCTACCGAAAGGACTCTTAGATGATAAATAAAGACCTGGCTGTGCAGACTATTAATCTTAAGAAAGATTTTAACCAATTCACAGCCCTTAATAATCTTAATATTGAGGTTGAACCTAATACGGTATACGGCTTCCTGGGTCCTAACGGCAGCGGTAAAACTACTGCTATCCGTTTGTTGACTGGTTTGTCTTATCCTTCCAGCGGGCACTCTTATATCTACGGATATGAAAGTTTTGCTAAAGATATGCAAGTTAGACGCATCATCGGCTATTTGCCTGACGTACCTTCCTTTTTTGGCTTTATGAGTGGTTTGCAGTATTTAACATATTGCGGACAGGTTTTTGGCTTAGAATATAAAGCCTCCCAAAAGCAAGCTCACGAGCTGCTTGAGCTGACAGGTATTAAAGAAGCTACCCATCGTAATACCAATAAATATTCCCGCGGCATGAAACAAAGACTGGGGCTGGCGGCTGCTTTAGTAGGTAATCCCAAAGTAGTCTTTTTAGATGAGCCTGTTTCAGCTCTAGACCCAATCGGACGGGCCAATGTATTGGATATTATCAGAAATCTTAAGACCCATACTACAGTTTTTCTTTCCACTCATATTTTAAGTGACGTAGAAAGAGTATGTGATAAAGTAGGCATCATTGACCATGGTAATCTACTGGTTTCTAAAGACATTAACGATTTAAAGAAAGATTATTCTAAAAAAGGCTTTGAGGTTAAGTTATCAGAAGATCCTGCAACAGTTCTTGCTATCATCCGCAATAAAGAGTGGTGTCAGGAAGCTGCCTATGTACTTGATACCGACGGGTATTATAAATTAACGGTTTATGTTACAGAGAAAACTAAGGCCGGTCAAGAACTGCAGCAAATTATGGCTCTGCACGGATACGACATGATCAGTTTTAATGCCATCGCAGTTTCTTTGGAAAATATCTTTATGAAACTGGCAAGAGGTTAAATAAGATGCATAATTTTGCTTTACTGTTGAAAAAAGAATTGTGGGAGAACTGGGCCAATGGCAAGATAGTTATTGTCTTTGCGCTTTTTACCTTACTGTCTATTTTGGCACCGCATATGTCATATGAAAATAACATAGGAAATAACTTTGGCAATTTTTTTGTTTATATGAATGGCGAGAGGCTGCTGATTGATTTCTATCAGTATCTTGAAATGATTTTAGTGATATTCATTCCTTTTATAATTATGGGCGCAGTAGCGTCTGAAATAAAAAACAACACAGCAGCCTCTCTACTGGTTAAGCCTATCGGCCGGGCTGGTTATATACTTTCAAAATTTATCGTATATTTTCTGATCTTTGGCGTAGCCGCCACTGTTGCCATACTTTTTAGCACTATTTATGCTCACTTATTGGTCCCTGAACCGATTGCGTTTAGCAAAGTATGTTTGCTCTCGTGCCTTATATTGGTGTTTATTGCTTTTGCTGTTGCTTTATTACTGTTTTTATCTACTATTATTAGAAACCATCTTGTAGCCGGAGCTATAGGTTTATGTATTTTGCTGGTTTTGCTTAGCGTTACATCTCAGACAAGCCCTATATTTGAATTATTTCCCGGGGAATTATTTGCTTGGATCAATGAAATATTAAGCATTGATTCGTATTATGTAGAACAAGGGCTGCTAAATTATCAACATTCTCCTGCCTGGCCAGCCTTCTTTGTTTCGATAATTTCTTCGGTTATATTTGTTATAGCTTCTATCTTTATTATTAAACGCAAAGAACTATAAAACCTGATAAAACAATTATTAAGTTAAAATAAGTTTTGCAGCAGGCAATGCTGTTGATAATTTTTATCTACCATCCTTTTTTGCATTTGTTCATTTATGTAAGAAACTGCTTTTTTATTGTGTTTTTCAGTTTATGGCGGCGTCTTGTATTTGATTTTAATAAAAAGTACACTACTTCATATGAATATCAATTACAAAATAAAATAATCATTAAGTTAAAACAAGTGCTATTGACAAAAATAACGCCTAGTTATATACTTATATTAAATAAATTTATAAATTTAGCGGAAAAAGGAATACGGTAATAACCGTAACGCACCCGGCGCTGTTAAACTCTGAAATCCTTTTATTCCACTGCTTAACCAAGCGGGAAGGGCTAAAAAGGTGCAGTAATACTGCACAGGAGTCTTAAAGTCAGAAGACTTTACCGCTAAACAATATAAACGGAACTTGAAGGTAAAGAGGTCCGGGCTAAGGGCCCGCCTCTTTATTTTTACAAAAGAAGCAGGTTTAAAAGCCAAAAGAAAGGAAAAGGATCATGAGTCTGCTAAACGAAACCCTCGTCAAAATTAAACCGCTTGATAAAGAAGCTATGGATCAAGCCTTTAAGCGTCAAGAATCGCTTACCAAACCAGCCGGAAGCTTAGGCCGTCTGGAGGATATTTCTATCCAGTTAGCCGGTATTCAGGGGCGGGCTATACCCAAGATAAATAAAAAAGCTATTATTACTATAGCTGGCGATCATGCGGTGGCTAGCGAGGGTTTTCATAACTGGCCGCAGGAAGTTACCATCCAGATGATCATGAATATTGCCACCGGAGGCGCCGGCGTCAATGCTTTAGCCTCTCATGCTGGTATTCAAGTGATTCCTGTAGATATGGGTGTTATGTCTGAATTGCCACAGAACATGGGCATAATCAATAAAAAAATAGGTTACGGTGCCAAAAATATCATTAAAGGTCCGGCTATGACCAGAGAAGAGGCTGTTGCTGCTATTGAAGCTGGCATCCAATTGGTATTGGATGAAAAAGCTAGTAATGGACTGGATATTGTGGGCACCGGTGAGATGGGCATCGGCAATACCACTCCCAGTTCGGCTATATGTGCTGTACTTACCGGGGTATCGGTAGAAGAAGCCACCGGCCGCGGTACCGGTATAAATGATAAACAGTTAGCTGCCAAAATAGCAGCCATTAAAGAAGCTATTAAGGTCAATAATCCCCTTAAAGAAGATCCTATTGATGTACTGACTAAACTGGGCGGTTATGAGATTGCCGGTATTGCCGGATTATGCTTGGGTGCTGCCGCCACTAACACTATGGTGGTAGTAGACGGTTTTATATCTACTGTCGGTGCTTTGGTGGCATCTAAAATCTGCCCGCGGAGCAAAGCTTATATGCTTTCTGCGCACAAGTCGGCAGAAAAGGGGCATGCCGCTATGCTTAAATATTTAGAGCTTACTCCTGTTTTGGACTTGGGTTTTCGTTTGGGTGAAGGTACCGGCGCAGCTATTGCCATTAATATTGTTGATGCGGCAATAGCGGTTATAACCAATATGCGTACTTTTGCCGAAGCTGGTGTTTCAAGTTAATCCTGGCAAATTTTTAAAAAAACAGGCAAGTGTGTTTGTAGAAGCGCACTGCCTGTTGTAAGCAACAGATAAGGCTTTGTATGACAAAATCAGTCCTTAAATATGTTGCTACAATGGGAAACTCTGTATAAATAAATTAAAGAGACATTTTTATTTTGTGGACGGCTGGTTACTTCTTTTACCAAAAACCAGCGGCATGGTAAAATTTACTGACTATGAAAAGTATCTTGGCACCGTTTTTTTCGGCCTTACGTTTTTTGACCAATATTGATGTACCATTCTGGCGGGAAGACTGGAGTAAAGAAGATTCTCCCAAACAGTTTACCCGCTCACTTATTTATTACCCACTAGTGGGGCTGATAATCGGTCTTATTTTGGCGGCTGTTTACTGGCTAGCTGACAGCTGGGTGCCGCCTATTCTTACAAGCGCTGTAATAGTAGCGTTGTTGGCCTGGCTGACAGGAGCTTTGCACCTTGACGGCTTTGCCGATTGTGCCGACGGTGTTGCTGCTTCCCATAAAGATGAAGCTACGCGTGACCGCATTATGAAAGAGCCTGGCGTGGGTGCCATGGCAGTTATCGCTGTAATTATTTTGTTACTTTTAAAGTTTGCTGCTTTATGCGCGATTAGTGATGAGGTAATGATCAAAGCTCTTATAGTAACGCCGGTGTTGTCGCGCTGGGCTATGGCTATGATGGTTTATATATTTCCGTACAAAAGAAAAAGCGGCATGGGGCAGATGCTTAAAGAACTGCGGGCGCCTTATGTGATAATAGTACCAACTATAGTTACTTTGATAATAACATTGCTGGCTTTTAGTTGGATGTCCATAGTGATTATGGCTCTAGCTGCATTTTCGATGCTGATGTGCGCCTTTTTTTACCGAAGTAAATTGCAGGGTCTTTCCGGTGATACTTACGGGGCGGCTAACGAAGTAACTGAGGCCGTAATTTTTATATTTTTTGCTCTGCAAATTTTCAGCAGTTGGGGTTTTGGTTTTGCCATAGTATAGTGTCAGGCCAAAGAAAAGGTGTTTTTATGAGAATCTATTTGGTGCGTCACGGACAAACCGAGTCGACCGGCAAAGGTCTTTACGTGGGCATGAGCGATGTGCCGCTAAACGAGCAGGGTTACAAAGAAGCCAAACTGCTGGGTCAGGCTTTTAAAGGACAAAAGATAGATGTTGTGTATTGCTCAACGCTTATGCGCTCAATAGATACTGCTAAAGAAATTGCTCAAGTAACCAAAGCCTCCTTAAAACAAGAGCTTTTAATGAATGAAATTGATTTCGGCTTGTTAGACGGCCATGATTTTGATTATATAAATAAACATTTTCCGGAAGTGGTGCAAAGATGGGCTACTGATGTTTTTGATTTGCAGTTTCCCGAAGGTGAAAATTTTAACGACTTACTTTCACGAGTGCGCAAATTCAAAAATTTACTGTTAAAATATGCCGATCAAGCCAATATTGTCGTGGTAGGACATGCCGGTTTTCTTAAGCTTTTGACCTGCGATCTTTTGCAGATAGATGACGAACACTGGTGGAAATTTAAATACACCACTGCTTCTATAAGCGAATTTATGGTCAGCGACGGCGTAGCCTGTATCTACAGTTTTAATAATTTATCTTACAATCTCGCAAAGGAATAATTTTTATGAAAAACAATATACTTCTGACTGGTGGTGTCCGCAGCGGCAAGAGCTCTAAAGCCGAGCAACTGGCCAAAGAAAACGGCGGCAAGGTACTTTTTGTAGCTACTGCTGAAGCTGGTGACGAAGATATGATTTGTCGTATTAAAAATCACCAAAAAAGCCGTCCTTTAGCATGGCATACCTTAGAATCTTCTTTAAAAATAGGGCAGGCTATTTTACATAAAAAAGAAAACTATGATGTAATAGTTATTGATTGCTTAACTATGCTTACCAATAATGTCATCGGGCAGGTTATAGTTCGGTACGGCGAAGGTGTAGAAGAAGAGCTTGTGGAGAATATGCTTAGAGAAGAACTGCAAAGTATAGTCCAAGCTATGTGTGAGCTTGACTCACAATTCATAATAGTAACCAACGAAGTAGGTTTGGGTATTGTGCCGGATAATCGTCTGGGTCGCTTATACAGAGATCTTTTGGGGCGGGCTAATCAATTTATAGCTAATGCTGTAGAAACGGTTATTTTCATGATAAGCGGCTGTGAATTGTACGTTAAAAAACCGTCTGTGTAACTTAAAGACTGCTGAGCATATCGCAGCAGTCAGGTTATCGGAGTTTAAAGTTGCAAAAACAACAAATAGGCCTGCGTCTGGATTTGTTCAGTGGGTTTTGATAGCATATGCATCGGAATGGTATTTCTATGCCAAGCAGCATGGCGAAGTCGGGTGATAAATAAATAATAATTGAAAACAACCTGCCCCAGTTCAAATAAGCTGGGGCAGGTTGTTTTCAATTATTAGTCTATCTCTTGTCTAAAAAATTAAAGACTTTTATTTATTGCGATCAATAAACTTTTGCAAAGCTGCTTCGGGCACAGCTCCTACCGACATATCTTTAATAATCTCGTCTTTAAAAAGCAGGACGGCAGGAATAGAGGCTACGCGGTATTTATTCGCCGTCTGATTATTTTCATCTACGTTGATTTTCGCAAATTTCACATCAGGATTTTTAACTTCCAAGGCTTCAAAAACCGGAGCCATCATACGGCAGGGACCACACCAGGGAGCCCAAAAATCTACTATAGCCATCTTACCGGCCTTTATTATCTCGCTTTCAAAATTTTGATCTGTTACTTCCAGCATATTGGTAATTCTCCGTTTTTATTTTTTAATGTTATATAGTAAGTAGTTTTTGATCAATTACAAAACCATATACTTTAAATAATGCCGTGCATTATAATCACTTAACCAGCGCATATATGCAACTATCCATTATTTGACCGTTTTTGAAGACGTTTTTCTTCAAAACGCCCTCCAGTTCAAAGTCGGCCTTCTGTAAAGCCTTGCGTGAGCCGATATTTTGAGCAAAAACTTCGGCATAGATGCGCACAAGATCGCGGTTGGCAAAAGCCATATCACATATAGGTTTGATGGCGGCGGTAATAATGCCTTGATGCCAAAATGGTTCTCCCAGCCAAAAACCCAATTCGGCGGTTTTGGTATAGACATCATTTTTAAACAAAATTCCTATACTGCCCACCGCTTGGCCGTTAACTACTATAGCTCGTACTATTTGTGTGATGCCTTCTTTTTCTTCACAGGATAAAATATACTGCTCGGCATTTTCTAAGGTATAAGGACAGGGGAAATGATTGCGCAGATAAATAGCTACACGCGGATTATCAGCGTATTTTTGCAAGCTTTCTTTAAAACCCATGTGCCATTTTTCTAAAGTAAATTCCATAATCGGCCTTCCTAATCAATAAACCGAAAAAAGCCTTGAAGATTCTTTTATTTTAATCCAGCCAAGCGTTAGAAAAAACGTTTTTGCCGGTTAAAACCATAGCCGTTTTATAGTATTTTTCCATTTCGCTGCCGTCTGCTGCTGTCTCATTGCCATCCATAATATCATAGACCATCTGCTCCAGTTCGGGACGACCACCTCTGGCGATGGCTATTAATTCCCGGTCAAGACAGTCTATAATGGCAGCGTGCAGACCCGTGCGTTTTAACATAATTAGGTAAACAGCATTAAGGTAGTGACGCAGATGAGCGGGAACGCCGTTTGAAACGTTGGAAAGACCCACCACCGATTTGCAGCCCGGAGCAATTTCCGGCAGCATATGCAAGAACTCTACAGTGGAGAGCACCTGTGCTATATCTCCAGATACCGGTGTGGCAATGGGATCCAGCCATATTTTTTCATTGGGTATACCTTCCCCGGCAGTTTTTAATAAAAGCTCTACGGCCAGCATACATCTTTCGTTAATATCACGCGGCATGCCGCTTTCGCACCATAAAAGACCGATAACATCGGCCCCACTTTGGGCAGCTGCCGGCAATATTTCTTCTAAACGTTCGGGCTGTAAAGAAATAGAATTAATAAGCGGACTGTGATCTTGCAAAAGACGCAAAGCTGTATACATGGCCTCAGAGTTGGTGGTATCTATTGATAATTTTTTAGAACTTACACTTTGTACTTCTTTAATGAGCCATTCTATAACTTCGGCACCATCTTTTTTAGAGGGGCCGATGTTAAGATCAATGTAATCCATGTATTCCATTTGCTTAGCTATATCCAGTATGGGAGTGCTGCGACGTTCCCGTATAGCCGGCCCTAAACTTTTGGAAATAATATTAATATTTTCACCGATAAGTTTAATCATGGTGTTTCTCCTAACAAGACCACTGCTTAAGAAAAGCCGGTAAAGCAGCCGCATCCTGCGGGCCTACTATTACTTGCCAGCCGGGCAGCTCCTCTTCTAGGGCAGCACTTTCTATCGATACATAACCGGGGATAATAAGTTTTCGGTGCGTGACTTTGTCGGCTATACCACTCTTTTTAACATAGGCGGCAATACTGTCGGCACTAAATTTCCCGGCTGCCCAGGCGGTAAGTACTGAAAGCCCCTCAGTATCCTTAATTATAAAATGGGCCGGCACCATAGAATTTTCTATCTCGGCGCTCACTATAAAATAAGTAAGGGCAAAATTACAGGAAAGCACTACCGGCGAATTTTCATCGGCTTTGCCTATAGTATATATACTTTGAGGCATAGTCAGCGGGCGCTGGGGATCGGTAAATATATTCAAACGAGCGGTCAGTAAAGGATATAAAAATTGGCCTTTAAATTCACTCATCACCAATGCTGAGGCATATTTAGCCATTAGTATGCTGGCGTTAAGGAATTGGCCGGGCAGGTCTTTATTGAAAGCACAAGGATAGAGTAAAGTAGGAAAGCCCAAAAGTTTGTCTTTGTCTTTAACAGCGGCATTTCTGGTTTCCACGCTAAATTCCAAGCCGGCAGCTACGCTTCCACCGGTGCCTACGCTAAACACCAGATCTTTAAAACCCAATGATAAAGCTTTTTGGGTCATTGCGCGCGCCTGTGGCAAGCTTAGAGCCACAATAGCTAGCGGACAGCCGTATTGCTTGGCTAGTGCTATATAACCTTCTAAATCTTCTTCTAGCGCTCCGCACAACAGCGGTTTGCATTGCCCTACTACTGTCATGGCTTGCTTGGCGTCTTGCAAACTGTAAGCACAAACTGCTAGAGCAGCTATGTCTTTAACTTTCATCAGTAAATTTAGAAAATCCTTACTGCTGTTGTTATCGTTTTCCACAAAGAAAAAATCAGCTGCCAGTTTATGGCCTGCACGTTCATAGCGCAATTCTTTAAAAGAAGCTACTTTATCATCGTTTACTTGACAAGCGGCACCGGTAGTAAGCAATAAACCTATAGCAGTTTGATTTTCAAAGCGTCGTTCATGCCTGAAAAGTACGCTTTCGCCGCCAAGTTTTACTTCTTGAGAACCAGTACCAAACAAAATTTGACGCACCGGAGGCGCTGAGGATTCGACTAATGTTTCTTTAATTTGATCGGAAATATAAGGGCATTTATCAATACCGGTCTTGGCTGCAGCTACGTTCATAGCAAAAGCCAGACAAGTGGCTATGCCGCATTCTGCGCAGTTGGTTTTGGGCAAATATTTAAATATTTCAATACCGGTTAAAGCCATAAAAATACTCTCCTAAATCACCGGGGGCATTTTAAAAAAAGGGTGATTTTTTTGACGGTTGTAAACTACTGTTTCTTCTTCGGTTACGGTTATAGTCTCGTCGGCTATTTTATCTAAAAGCCCGGGCTCACCCAAAGCAGCAGCCAATTCGTTAAATTCATCGGCCAGATCTTTTTTCAGAATTGAAGGCATCCAGATAATTCTTTTAATGCCGCCTTCATGCTTAAGATAAGCGCCTTGAATAATATTAATACGAGCATGGCCCATTAAGCCGGTCACCGAGGCTCCTTTGTGTATGCAATCTTGCATATCGGCAAAGTTAAGACCGATAGGTGTCATACCGTCATATCGGCGATCAAAAACCACCACGCCGTTAATTGACGGTATAAGTGCCGATATGCACTCCATGCAGTCGGAAAAAGGCGGCGGATTATCTACAATACTGTATATATTCATTTCTTCCAGTTTTCCGCCGGAGGCTTCATAGACAAAATCATTAATGCCTTCCCACTGACCCGGGCGTGTTCCTTCCGGTAAGCCTTTTAATACCATGGTGTTGGGACCGAAGGGGTTTAAAGCCACCGAAGCTTTAGCACCTAAGTAATCATAAGAGCCGCAAGCACCGGTGCGTTCGGGAGCAATAATACATACATGATGTGGAGAGTTGCTTTGGCAGATAGTGCATGAGTAAAAAGCCTCCACTTCACTGTCCCTTAGGCCTTTAACCCTGTTTTCACGTACTTTATATACAGCTTCGGCACCTTGACAGAAGGACTTGGCTTTTAAGGGGTCACTGATAATACGTACATTAACTAAATCGGCAATATCTTTGAATTCGCTTTTTAAGCCGCTGTATATAAGATGGGCTAAAGTTTTAAGGGTAAAACCACGCTCTACGGCTTTTTTGCTAAAACGTAAAGAGAGATCGCTGCGCTGGCCTTTATGTTTTATGCCGTCAGCGTAATTAATGATGCGGTAAAGATTGCGCTCAAAAACAGTTTCGTACTCTGGCCAAAGATGGTAGCCGCACACTTGCACCTCAATGGCGATAAGGTGGTTTTGACTGTTATTAAAAGAATTGATTTCCTCTCCTATAACACTAAAGCCGTCGTCGCATATATGGCTTATTCGTACTAACTCACAACCGTTAAATTGAGCAAACAATTCGTCATCAAAAACACGCCGGCCTTCAAAACGCTGGTGATACTCTACTGGCAGGGCTACATCTTGGGATATACCGTCGGCATCTTTAAGAGGTACGCGAAAATTCTTGGTTTCTTCCATCTATTTCCTCAAAAACTCTGGCTAATGGTATTGCACATTTTTTGTGTTAATTCTTTAGCTTTAGGACTTAACATAATAATTAAGTCGGCACCGGCAGAGGCCAGTAAAGATGCCGAAGTGGCTTCCCACATTACGCCGCGCATATGGTCATGGCCCATTTTATCTTCATCAACATCATAGGCCTCTTTTACTTTCCAGCTTTCCAGGCCTATATTGCACACTAGAGGATTTTGCAGTTTGGCGTCGTTGTGAATAAGAGCAGCGGTGCGTATACGCTCAATAACCGAATAGCAATATTCTAAACCGTAGCCTATAGCCGAAACTACCGGATCAATGAGAATATTTTCTTTGGTTACTCCCTCATTTTCCAGCATGATATTTAGCTGCTTAGCCATATTTACATCTACCGGGGTGGAGGCGATAATTTTGATATTGCTCCCTCTAACAGCAGCGGCTGCCTCTTTATAGTGCTCTTGCTGTACTGGTCCTATGGCATATAATTGATCGCCGAATTTAGCAGCAGCATCGGTAAAAAGCTTTTTGTCTTTTTCGGCATGGCCGCTGCCCCATAGAATAAGCGGCAAAGAAACAGCATTAAGCACTTTTTCTATGGTGTTTAATGCCTGTGTTATCTCTTTATTTTGACCGTTAGGGTCAATAGATACTATATGCAGACAAAGAGCATCGGCACCACGGTGTAAAGCCTCTTTAGCCCAGAACACCGTATCGTTTAAATCTATATTCCACTCTTCCTGTAGAGCGGGTGGTAAAGCTTTATTTAAGGCATCGGTTATGGCATAGGCAAACTTAGGCGCATAGCCTTTTTCGTAAAAAGGCAGGCTATGGCTACCACCTATAAAAGAACAGCCCAAAGGTACTTGGTTTATCTGACCGCTGTAAATGGGAAAACTCATTATTGCGTACTCTTTAGTTTATATTAAGCCGGCCTGTATTTGGGCAGCTTTAACAGTGTTTTTCATCAACATGGCAATAGTCATCGGGCCTACGCCACCCGGCACAGGGGTAATATAAGAAGCTTTTTTTGTAACTTCAACATAATCGACATCGCCAGCCAAAATAGCTTTGCCGCTTGGGGCAATGCCAATGCGGTTGACGCCTACATCGATCACAACAGCATCCTCTTTAACCATATCGGCGGTAATGAATTTGGCTTTTCCTATAGCAGCAATTAAAATATCAGCACGCAAAGTATGTTCCTTAATATTTTTACTGCGGCTGTGGCATATGGTAACAGTAGCGTCTGCTCCTTGTCCTTTGCGTAAAAGTAAATTGGCTACCGGTTTACCGACAATATTACTACGGCCCACCACTACCACTTCAGCGCCTATCGTGTTAATATTGTTTCTTTTTAAAAGTTCTATAATACCGGCTGGCGTGCATGGCACAAAGCCTTCTTGTCCTATAAGCAAACGGCCAGTAGAGGCGGGCGTAAAACCGTCAACATCTTTATCGGCATTTATGGCGTTAATGACAGTATCTTCATTGATGTGAGAGGGTAAAGGCAGCTGCACCAGAATACCGTTAACGCTTTTATCACTATTTAAGCTGTCTATAAGCTGCAGTAAGTCTGTTTGGGAGGTTTCTTGGAGCAGGCCGAAATGACGGGAAATAATGCCCAACTCTTCGCAGTTTTTAATCTTGCTCTTCACATAAGAATGTGAAGCAGCATCGTCGCCCACTAAAACTGTCGCCAAACAAACATTTATACTTTGTTCTTTAAGAACATCTATTTGGGCCCTAAGTTCGTTTTTGATATCTTGTGAAACGGCAATGCCGTTAATAATATGGGCCACTTCTTTCCCGCCTTTTATTTATTAGCTTTATATTTTCTCATATTTTATCTGTTTTTCCAATATTTTCAACTGGCAAAATCGAGTAGGCTACAGCAAGATGCAATTTACGTATAAAGCGGCAAATATAACTTGTTTACAATGGTTGTTGTTTTTATATTACATCCTATATTTTTTATACTTTTTATTTGGTAAATATGTTTTTAAACCAAAAGACTCGGGGTTTTCCGAGTCTTTTGGTTTAAAGGAACTTATGTTACAACCCCAAACCTTGTATATTACAGCTACTGTCTTAAGTATTACAGACGATAGATGTGCCAATAATCTTATTCCTTTGACTGGTTACGCAGGAAGTAGGAAAGACCGGCAGCTGCTCCAAAGATAATGGCGGCTAAGCCAAAAGTCCACAGGAAGGTAATAGCTGCTTTAGGCTCATTCTCTGCAT
>Ga0123353_10003722_pt1 | contig 19394 bp, 17 predicted proteins | sample TergutLab28metaG_3_FD_92763 | JGI IMG/M metagenome (GOLD analysis project Ga0123353, IMG submission 92763) | Labiotermes labralis P3 segment gut microbial communities from Petit-Saut dam, French Guiana - Lab288 P3 | ecosystem: Host-associated > Arthropoda: Insects > Digestive system > Gut ... | reverse complement strand
TTTTAGATTCTGTCAAGTGTCCGCGCTGCGCGCCGCCTTCGCTGCGCTAGGCGCACTTGACAGAGCCATAAAAACCTTGCTATTGAAACAACTAAGCGGTTAAGGGTAGGTGTGCCAAAATGAGGGGCTTAATCAACGAAGATTTCTCACACTAAATTCTACCGCTAAATCCTTCTCATAGTAAAGTCCATCAAAAAGTCCACTATGGAACTTACTTTGAGAATTCACTGTACCGATTGAAAAAGTGAAATTTTACAAACCTGTTCCCAAACGCTTGATATCTTATATTGACTTGTGATATACTACCGAAGTGTCGCTCGAAAAACGGCGCGCTTTGGAGGAGTTTTTGAAGTCCAATTCGACAAGATTCATCATTTCCGGAATAATTATCGTTGCAATCGTCTTGACGATTATCGTGATTTCATACTCCGCCCTCAGCCAGCCGGAACTGGTTTCGGTGGACGTTGTGCTGACCCAGCTGGAGCGCAACAACGTCGAGCGCATTAACGTCGTCAACGACAAGGTGGAGGTCCGTTACCGGGACTCGGAAAAAAAGGCGAACAATTACGACGTATATACTTTTTCGAGAGTAGCCGTCGAGCAAATCTTTTTGGACTACAACCAAAGCCGGTACGCGGAGATTGCGGCGTCTGTCGCAGAGGCGTTAAGATGGCAAATCGAAGAGGAAATAAAATTCGAGCAAAACGTCCCTTTCGGCAAAACGCCCGAGGAATACCGCGAAGAGGAGTATGAGGCGCGCTTCCCCGCCCTGTACGACATCGCGCTGAGAGAGGAACTTAAAAAACAAAAGGACGGCGCGGGCGGCAGGCTCGTCGTCATCAAATATAACGACCGCAACGCCGGCGGGGTATGGAACATTATTTATCCGATCGGCTTATTGCTGCTGTTCGCGGTGGTCGCCGTGATTTTCTTCCGGTCGATTTCCGGCCAAAATAAGCAGGCGGTTAATTTCGGCAAGACCAAAACGAACCTGCAGACGAATTTAAAGGTACGCTTTTCCGACGTCGCGGGCGCGGAGGAGGAGAAGCTGGAGCTGCAGGAGGTCGTCGAGTTTTTAAAGTCGCCGCAAAAATTTACCAAGGTCGGCGCGAAAATCCCGCGCGGCGTGCTGCTGATCGGCCAGCCCGGAACGGGCAAAACGCTGTTTGCCAAGGCCGTGGCGGGCGAGGCGAACGTCCCGTTCTTCTCGATATCCGGCTCGGACTTTGTGGAAATGTTCGTCGGCGTCGGCGCGAGCCGCGTCCGGGATTTATTCGACCAGGCGAAGCGCAATATGCCCTGCATCGTATTTATCGACGAAATCGACGCGGTGGGTCGTTTGCGCGGCTCGGGTTTAGGCGGCGGGCACGACGAGCGCGAGCAAACCTTAAACCAATTGCTCGTCCAAATGGACGGGTTCGAGACCAACGAAGGCATTATCGTGATGGCGGCGACGAACCGCTCCGACGTCTTAGACCCCGCGCTGCTGCGGCCGGGGCGCTTTGACCGCCAGGTATATATCCACCTGCCGGACGTGCGCGGCCGCGAGGCAATCTTTAAGGTGCACGCGCGCTTTAAGCCGATCGCTTCGGACGTAGACTTTCAGGTATTGGCGCGCATTACGCAAGGGTTTACCGGCGCGGACATCGCCAATACGTTAAACGAAGCGGCGATTATCTGCGCGCGGGAGAACCGCGCGGAAATTACGATGCACGATATCAGCGAGGGCATCGACAAGGCGACGCTCGGGATTCAAAAGAAGTCGCGCGTCGTTACGGAATTCGATAAGCGCGTCACGGCGTACCACGAGGCGGGGCACGCGATCGTCGCAAGGGCTTGCCCGCACTGCGACCCGGTGTACGAGGTCAGCGTGATTCCGCGCGGCAACGGCGCGGGCGGGTTTACGCAGACACGCCCCGAAAACGACAATAATCTGCATACGCTCAACTTTTGGAACGACCATATCGCGTTTGCGATGGGCGGGCGCGCGGCGGAGGCCTTGGTCATCGAGGATATTACGACCGGCGCGTCGAGCGACATTAAAAACGTAACGGCGATCGCGCACAGTATGGTGACCGAGTGGGGCATGAGCGGCAACCCGCAGCTCGGACAGGTTTACTACGGCTCTAACCAGGAGGTGTTCTTAGGGCGCGATTTCGGGACGGCGCACAACTATTCCGAGGTGACGGCCGCCGAAATCGACAAGGAAGTCAGCCGTATCGTCGAGGACGCTTACAAGCGCGCGGTTGAAATTCTGCAGGCCCGCCGCTCCGAGCTCGACGTAATGGCGCGTACGCTCTTAGAGTGCGAAACGATTTACACCGAAGAAATCGATATGATTATGAACGGCGAATCCGCCGAAAACGTGAAAAAAGCGTTAGACGAGCGGATGAAGAAAAAATACGCGAAAATTCAATAAGGAATTATCAAAAACATATGGAATCGAAAACAGCGGAAACACAAAAAACGAAACAAAAGTTCGTCCTGAAAAAATGGATGATCATTACGGCCGCCGTCGCGCTTATTGTATTTGTAAGCGTTTTGGTGATGGCGTTTATTCCGTTTAAAGCGCTTTCGGCGGACGTATTTTCCGATTACGACTACGTCAATATCTACGACAGAGACGGCGGCTTAATGCTCAGCGTAAAAAACGAGGGGGCGTCCGACGCCCAAAAGGAGCATACCGCGTTATTAAAAGCGGGTCTTGCGGGTACGAAGCACTCGCTGCTGCGCAGCCTGGCGGAGTTTAACTTTGTCAACGATTTGCGCTACAGAACCGTAAATAAAGAAACCGAGGAATTGGTTTACGACGACGACGACTTCATCCAGCGCGACGAAGCGGGCTTGGACGTTACCAAAACCGTCAAAACGGTCGAACGCGCCGAAATCGAGATCAGAAACGAAGAGGATCTTAAAAATAAGGTGCGCGAGCGGGAGCAATTCGGCGCGGGCACGTATGAATTAGAGTTCTTTTTCCGCAAGCAAAGCGAGGCGCGCAAGGAAATCGTGATTCGGGACAATTCGACCGAAGCGAAAGAAAACAAAGCGCGCAAAAAAACCGTCCAATTCGACCGCCTCCGCATCGTGATTAACGACAGCATGAACGTAATCGCAAAGTACCGGCTGTATATCTACGATTCTAACGAGGTCGCGGAGGGCGAGGCGGCCGTAACGCCTGTCGAGATCCGCATGAATACGACCAAGCTTTACGCGAAGCTTTGCGAGTTAAGGGAGCTTACGGGCAAAGGCGCGGACAACGGCGAATTTATATCGGATACCGAAGACGAGCTTTAAGAACTTGATAATAGACCTGTCCTATAACCTACAGGTCGCATAAAAAAATGAGCGTTCCGGCGCTCATTTTTTTATGCGAAATACTCTTTCCTGTCTGATTTGACTTTTCTTGCGAACAGATTTACGAGAAAAATTTAAGCTTTTTGAGCCTGAAGCGTGGCGGAGCAATTCATGAGTACAAGTTCTGATTCTCCCCTAAAACCTGCCCGAGCCGCGCCAGCACCTTATCCCTGCCCTCGCGGGTCTCGGCGGAGCAAGCGATGATGTTGTCTCTGCCTATAGCTAAGCCCGCGGCGAGCATTTGCAGGTTGTTTTGGAGTGCGGATTTTTTAATCTTATCCGATTTTGTCGCGACGACGGTAAACGGAATGCCGGATTGGTATAAAAACTTTATCATTTGCTTATCGAGCGCGGACGGCTCGTGGCGGATATCGACAAGGCTGAATACATGGACGAGCTTTTGGCTCGCGGCAAAGTAATCTTCGATAAGGCCTCCCCATCGCTCAATCTCTTTTTTCGCGGCCTGCGCGTAGCCGTAGCCCGGCAGGTCGACTAAAATGAATGAGGAATTAGGAGTGAGGAGGGAGGAGGGAGGAGCTGTTGGGGATGAATGAGGAGGGAGGAGGGAGGATATCTTCTCTTCTTCTTTACCATTCACCGTCCACCATTCACCATCCGTTAATCCTTTCCCTTCCACCGTCAAGCCGAACAAATTCAACAGCCGCGTGCGGCCGGGGACGGACGAGGTTTTGGCGAGCTTATTTTGCCCCGTTAACAGGTTAATGAACGACGATTTGCCGACGTTAGAACGGCCCGCCACACAAATCTCGGGGCAGTCGTAGGTTCCGGCAACCGAGGCGTACGCCTCAATATCGGCGATGCTCGTCTTAAACGACGCGGATTTTATGGTGAAAGATTGGCTTGACATTTTATTCGCTTGCTTTAAATTCGTTTTTCGTTTTTAACCCGTCCGCATTTGTAATTTGACGGGCGTGTTCACACGCCCTAAATAATCGCGTTCTCGAACACCGTGTCGATATTGTCCGCGTACACGACGGCCAGCGTGTCTAAAACCTCTTTGGGGATATCCGCGACGTCTTTTTTGTTCTCGAGCGGGATAATGAGGCTTTTGACGCCCGTGCGGAACGCCGCTAAGGATTTTTCTTTCAAGCCGCCGATGGGTAAAACCTTGCCGCGCAAGGTTACCTCGCCCGTCATCGCGACGGTTTTACGGACGCTGCGCCCCGAAAACGCGCTTAGGAGCGCCGTCGCGATAGTAATGCCCGCGCTGGGGCCGTCTTTCGGGGTCGCGCCCTCGGGGAAGTGGATGTGAACGTCGGTCGACTTGAATTTCTCGTGCGGGATGCCGTACGCCTCGGCGCGGCTTTTTACGAGCGACATCGCCGCTTGGCACGACTCCTTCATGACGTCGCCTAAAGAACCCGTTAAAATAATATCGCCCTTGCCGTTGGGGATAATCGCGACCTCGATGGTCAAAGTGACGCCGCCGACGCTCGTCCACGCAAGCCCCGTCGCCGTACCCACCTCGTCCGCCTCCGCCGCCTTGTCGTCGCGGTATTTCTCGACGCCCAAAAACGCTTCTAAATTCTTTTCGGTGACGACGTAAACCGCGCCCGCGTCCGCCTCGCCGTTCACGATTTTAACCGCAACCTTGCGGCAAACCGCCGAAATTTCGCGCTCTAAGCTGCGCACGCCCGATTCGCGCGTGTAATTGGCGATGATTTTGCGGATGACGCCGTCGGGGATATCGACCGATTTTTCCTTTAAGCCGTTCGCCTTGATTTGTTTAGGCAATAAGTACCGGACGGCGATTTGCAGCTTCTCCTCGTAGGTATAGCCCGAAAGCTCGATGATTTCCATGCGGTCAAGGAGCGGCGGCGCAATCGAATCGAGCGTGTTCGCCGTCGTCACAAACATCGCCTTGCTTAAATCGTAATCAATCTCTAAGTAATGGTCTTTAAAAAATTTATTTTGGTTCGGGTCGAGCACCTCGAGCATCGCGCTCGCAGGGTCGCCCCGAAAATCGCTCGACATTTTGTCGATTTCATCCAACAAGAACACGGGGTTGACGGTTTCGGCAAGCCGCATCCCGTTGATGATACGCCCCGGCAGCGCGCCGATGTAGGTGCGGCGGTGCCCGCGGATTTCCGCCTCGTCGCGTACGCCGCCTAAGCTCATGGTGACGAGCTTGCGGCCGCTGGCGCGCGCGATGGAAGAAACGATAGACGTTTTTCCGACGCCCGGCGGGCCGACAAAGCATAAGATAGGGCCGTTCAACTCCTTGGTGAGCCGCGTGACGGCCAAATATTCGACGATGCGCTCTTTAACCTTTTCGATGCCGTAGTGATCCTCGTCCAACATCTTTTGCGCGACCTTTAAATCGGCGGTCTCCTTAGACGACTCGTGCCACGGCAAATCCAGAATCCATTCGATATAGGTGCGGCTGACCGCGCTTTCGGGAGAGGTCGGGTTCATGCGCTCCATCTTCGCGATTTCTTTTTTTACCTTGTCCGCCGCGTGCTTCGGGAGCTTCTTTTTCTTCGCGCGCTCGCGGTATTCGTTGATCTCGTCCGACGTGTCCCCGAGCTCGTCGTGAATGACTTTTATTTGCTCGCGCAGATAGTATTCGCGCTGGTTCTTGTCGATATTTTGGCGCACCTTTTGCGTGATTTTTTTCTCAACCGCCAGGATTTCGCATTCGCGGCTTAAAAACCCGTAAATCTCCTCGTATTGCGAAAATTCGTCGGGGATACTTAACAGCTTTTGCTTTTCCTCCACCTTTTTAAAGACCTGGCCGCCCATAAAACCCACGAAATTGAGCGTGTCGGCGATTTTTAAAAACGCGTCGGCGTCGGGCGGGAGCTTCGGGTCAAGCTTTTTATATTGGTCAAACTGCTCGCCCGCTTTGCGGCGCACGGCTTCTAATAGCACCGGGTCGGACGGGATAAGCGGCAATGTCGCGAGCGTCACCTCAAAATACGGCACTAAGGAAACGTAATTGACGATTTCCATGCGCTCTAAGCCCTGCACCAGCACGCGGACACTCTCGTTGGGCATTTTAACAATCTGCTTGACCCGCGCCAGCGTACCGATGCGGTAAATGTCTTTGGGCGCGGGGTTCGCCGTACCCGAATGCTTTTGAGCCGCCAAAAAGATATCCCGCTGCTCGTCCATCGCTTTATTGAGGGCAAGCACGGATTTATCGCGCGCCAAATCAAAATGAACGCTCTGGCCGGGGAATACGACGACGCCCCTAAGCGCAATCATTTTATACACGCGGTCGCTGGTGATGCGGACGGGCTCTTGCTGTTGGTCTAAAAATTGTTCCATGGATACCTTTGGATACTTTTTAGAACTTGTACTCATGAATTATAAATGATGGATTTTCGATGGATTTTTACGCTTGTCAAGCGATTTTGACGACGTCGTAGCAGCGCTACGATTAGGAGAATTAGCGCAGACAAGCGTAAAAAGACGCGGAAAGACGCATTTTATAATTCATGAGTACAAGTTCTTACTTTAATTGAAACTCCGTTTCAATTACGCTGTTTTTACCCGCGTTTTTTCTTTGCGCTCGCCGCGTTCTTCATGCGGGGATTCGCTTTCGTCACGGTTTTCGCCGCGGATAATAAACGGCTTTTGCTTCTCGTTGATACACGCGCTCGTCACTACCACCTGCTCGATGGTTTTATCGGAGGGAATCGTATACATCACGTCGAGCATACATTCCTCTAAGATGGACCTTAACCCGCGCGCGCCGGTATTTAACGCGATTGCGCGCGCCGCGACCGCCTCGATCGCCGCGTCCTCGAACGTCAATTTCACGCCGTCCATCTCCAAAAGCTTTGCGTATTGCTTGGTGAGCGCGTCGCGCGGCTTTGTCATGATTTTAACGAGGGCGTCCTTATCCAATTCATGCAGCGCGACGGTTACGGGAATCCTGCCGACAAACTCGGGGATGATACCATACTGGATTAAATCCTGCGGCTGGGTGTTCAGCAACACCTTATCCTTGTCCGAGCCGTTCTTAGAGCGGACGTTTCCGCCGAAGCCCATCTGCGCGTTGGAGGTGCGCTTTTGGATGATTTTTTCTAAGCCCACAAACGCGCCGCCGAAAATGAACAGGATGTTGGTCGTGTCGATGGTTAAGCACTCCTGCTGCGGGTGCTTGCGCCCCCCTTGCGGCGGGACGGAGGCGACGGTGCTCTCGACAATTTTTAACAGTGCTTGTTGGACGCCCTCGCCCGAAACGTCGCGCGTAATGCTCATGTTTTCGGACTTGCGCGAAATCTTATCAATTTCGTCCACATAGATAATGCCCTTTTGCGCCCGCTGAATATCAAAATCCGCGTTCTGAATTAATTTTAAGAGGATGTTCTCGACGTCCTCGCCTACATAGCCCGCCTCCGTCAGCGTCGTCGCGTCCGCGACGGCAAACGGCACGTTTAAAATGCGCGAAAGCGTCTGCGCCATCAGCGTCTTGCCGCAGCCCGTAGGGCCGAGCATCAAAATATTGCTCTTTTTGAGCTCGATGCCGTCGTTCTTTTTCTTTTGGCTCTTACTTTTTTGCCCCAAATTAAAATTGACGCGCTTATAATGGTTATATACGGCGACGCTCAACACGCGCTTCGCGTGCTCTTGGCCGATGATATAATCGTCCAAGGATTTTTTAATCTCCTCGGGCGTAGGCAGGCTTACCAAATCCTTAACGGGATCCTGCGCGCTGTCTTTTTCGATAACGTCGTTGCAAATCTCGACGCAATGCTCGCAGATATAAACGCCCTCGGGACCGGCAATCAAATGCCGCGCCGCGGACTGCGCTTTACCGCAAAATGAACATTTGGGTTCTAAAATTCTGTTCAAATTATATGCTCCTTTTTCAACGCACAACGCACATCGCACAATGATGGATGGACGCTTTCGAACAATGCTTGATCTGTGAATTAAAACCGGCATTGCGCGCTTTGCGTTATATCAAATTCTCCGTGTAAACACCTTGTCAATCAGCCCGTACTCGAGCGCCTCGTCCGCGGTCATGTAGTAATCGCGGTCGACGTCCTTTTCGATTTTCGCAATCGGCTGGCTGCAGTTTGTAGCCAATATCGCGTTCATACGGCGTTTGATTTTTAAAATATGCTCCGCTTGGATTACGATATCGCTGGCCTGGCCTTTCGAGCCGCCCGACGGCTGGTGAATCATCACCTCGCTGTTGGGCAGGCTGTACCGCTTGCCCTTTGCGCCCGCCGCCAGCAAAAACGCGCCCATAGACGCCGCCATGCCGACGCAAATCGTGGATACGTCGCATTTGATATAATTCATCGTGTCATATATGCCCATGCCCGCCGTCACCGAACCGCCGGGGCTGTTGATGTAAAGGCTTATGTCCTTATCGGGGTCTTTCCCCTCTAAATGCAGCAGCTGCGCGATGACCAAATCCGCCGAAATGTCGTTAACCTCGCCCGTCAAAAAAATAATGCGATCCTCTAACAGGCGCGAATAGATGTCGTAGCTGCGCTCGCCGCGGTTCGTCTGCTCGATAACCATGGGAACCAGATTGCTGTTTTTTATCATGTCAACTCCTTTTTTTCTTCAAAAACGTTATTGGAAAGCAGGAAGCCAAATAGCTTTTCAATCGTCGCGTCGTTGCGGATTTTATTGAATTCCTCTTGCGTTAACGCGCCCTTCACCGTATTAAAATCTTTCTGCGCGATCTCGGCCAATTTTTGAATCTCCGCGTCGGTTTCCGCTTCGGTTGCCTCTAAGCCTTCCTTTTTGAGAATTTCCTGCAATACAAGGCGGGTCTTTAAGGCCTTTTCCGCTTCCGCCCTACGCTCGTTTTTATAATCCTCGGCCGAGCTGTTGGTGTATTTAAAATATTCCTCGATTTTTAAGCCCTGATAGGCATACCGCAACCGCTCCGCAAAATCCTCCAGCATATCGTCCAACTCCTTTTCCACCATGCAATCCGGAATTTCGACCTCCGCGTTGGCGGCGGCAAGCTCGACAATTTTCGCGCGCATTTCGGTATCCGTCCGTTTTTTGGCGTCGGCGGAAAGGCGGCTAAAAATATCGTCCTTATATTCTTGCAAGCTATCGAACTTCGTGGTATCGCGGGCAAACTCGTCGGTCAGCTCGGGCAATTCCCGGAACGTTATCCCGTTAATTTTTACGGAAAATACCGCCGTCTTCCCCCTTAAGTTCTCCGCATGGTAGTCGCCCGGGAATTGAACCGTGATATCTCTTTCTTCGCCCGTAGCTAAGCCGATGAGCCGCTCCTCGAAGCCCGGAATAAACGAATTGCTGCCGACGGTCAGCGTTTGGCGCTCCGCCGTACCGCCCTCAAAAACGATACCGTCCACGGCTCCCGCGTAATCGAGATTCAGGGTGTCCCCGTTTTGTACGGCGCGGTCTGTTACCGTAATGGTTCTTGCGGCGCGCTCGCGAACACGCGACAATTCGGCTTCCACGTCTTTTTCCTCTACATTATACGCCGTTTTTTCGGTTTTAATACCCGTATAAGCGCCCAGCCCGACCTCGGGCCGCACGGTAATTTCCATTGAAAAAACAAGCGACCCGCCGCCGTCCGGAAGCTGCCTAAGATCCACCTTCGGCCTGTCCACGGGGTATATGTCCTCGTTCTCGGTCAACGCCTTAACGTAGCCTTTTTGTACGAATCCGTCCAAAGCGTCCTCAAAAAAAACACCCTCTCCGTAATGGCGCTCGACCACCCTGCGCGGCGCCTGGCCTTTGCGGAAACCGGGAATATTGAATTTTTTTATGTTCTTCTTGTAAACCGACTCTATTTCGCTTTCCCACTCCGTTCCCGGCACGGTAAACTCTATCTTAACCGCACCCTTTTCGCGTGTAACCTTGTACTCCAACTTAAAATGCCCTCCGAATGATTAGTGAATGATAATGAATCGTGAATCGTGAATAACTGAAAAATGCCCGGGCTTTTTCAGCATACCAAAGCAGTATACCATATTTTAATGGCGGATGTCAAATTGTATTGACTAATTTTTGAAAGGCTGTTACAATTAAAATAATGCGTAAAATAACGCACAGCGCGCAACGCACAATTATGGATTTTTTTATGTATGCTTGATTTGAAATGTTATCCTTCATCGTGCGTTGTGCGTTGTGCGTTGTGCGCTGAAGAGAGGTTTCTTATGCCCGCGGACGCGCTGCATTACAAATTTATCGCGACGGAGCTCGACGAGGCGCTAAAAGGCGGCCGAATCGACAAGATTGGCGCGCCGTCGCCAGAAACCGTCCGCTTACATATCTATGCGGGCGGCAAAACGCGCGTGCTCGTGATGTCGGTGAACGCGTCCCGTCCGCGCTGCCATTTGACAACGGCGCCGAAAGAGAGCTTGCAACCGCCGCCGCCGTTTGCCGCGCATCTAAAGCGCCATATCGGCGGCGGGCGTATTATAAGCGTCGCGACCGAGGAAAACGAGCGTATTATTAAGCTTGACATAATTTCGAGAGACGAGCTCGGGTATGAGCGCGGCTATACCTTGATCGCCGAAATTATGGGCAAGCACTCCAATGTGATTTTAGTAAACGCCGAAGGAAAAATATCCGAAGCCTTAAAGCACATTTCGCTGGATATGTCAAGCAAACGGCAAGTCCTGCCGGGCTTATTATACGAACCCGCGCCGAGCCAAGGCAAAGCCAATCCCGCGAATTCAGACGCCTTACAAGCCGTTTTAGCGGCATATAGCGGCGGAGATTTAGCAGGGTATCTGTTAAAAACCGTCTCCGGGCTGTCGCCTGTGAGCATAGCGGAAATTGTTTATTCGGTGAATGGTAAAGATGTGGTGAATGGTGGATGGTGGATGGCGGAGGGTAAAGATATGGTGGAGGATAATAAGGATAAAAATATGTCTGCCTTTCCCCACGCTTCAATCATTGCTAATTGCGAGCCGGCGCAAATTCAAACCCCTGCCATCCACCATGCACCATGCACCATCCACCGTCCACCGATTGTCTCACAATTAATTTATGAAATTCAACGCCTTTTCGACCCATACACATTCGCCCCTTGTGTCAGGCTCGACGAAAACGGCGGCGTCGCGGATTTTTATCTGAAGCCCTATCGCTCATGCGAAGGCGTGTACGAGCGCGCGGAAAGCTTAAACGAGGCCGCCGACCGTTACTATAGTTTTGTAGAAGCAGGCGCGGCGCGGGAAGAAAAGCGGAACAAATTAACGGCGGCCGTAAAGGCAAGCGTTGCGCGCGCGGAAAAAAAGCTCGCGCTGCTGGTCGATCAAAAGGTTGCCGCCGGGGATTTTGAGGAAGAACGTATCCGGGGTGAAATCCTGACGGCGAACCTTTACCGTATAAAGCCCGGCGATAAGGTACTCGCCGCCGAAAATTATTACTTAGAGCCGCCCGCCCCTATCGAAATCCAATTGGACGGCACATTGCCCCCCGCGAAGCTCGCCCAGCGGTTTTATAAGCGGTACCAGAAAAAGAAAAAAACGCTCGAAGCCGTCGAGCCGCTTTTCGAATCAGTTCAAAGCCTGCTGGAGTATTTAGAAAGCGTATCCGTTTCTTTAAAGACCGCCGAAACGCTCTCCGATTTGGATGAAATTGCCGACGAGCTGGTAAACGGCGGAATTGTTAAGGAAACGAAAAACAAAAAGCAAAAAATAAAAAACGATAGCGGAAACCGTCTTTCGGGCGTTAAAAAGACGGAATTTGAAGGGTACCTTATCTTGACGGGGAAAAACAACCTGCAAAACGACGCGCTGGCCAAGTCAAGCGCGCCGCACGATTTATGGCTGCATACAAAAAACATTCACGGCGCGCATACCGTGATTGTCAACCCCAAAAAAACCTTGCCGCCCGAATCCGTTATTCGTCGCGCCGCCGCTATAACCGCGCTGTATTCCAAAGCGGGCGCGTCCGAAAACGTGCCCGTCGATTATACCTTTATTAAGTTTGTTTCTAAGCCCAAATCCGCCGCCCCCGGAAAGGTGGTGTATACGAACCAAAAAACGGTGTATGTGCGGCCAATGAATAAATCCTCACCAAATAAGCCCGGCGACGACGCCCAATACCGCCAGCAGCAATAACGCGCCTAAAAAACACATACTGACTATCGCGGACCTATATTCGGGGTCGCGTTTATTAACGTCTTTTTTCAAGATGAAACTCAAACAATAGTAAATCCCGACAAGCGCCGCGACGCCGATGACAATCGCGCCGATAATCGCCACCCAATTGTTGAACGTATTAAAGGCGATAATAATACCGACAAAGGCGGTAATTATGCCCGCAATCAGCATTAATGCGCTCAACTGACGCAAGCCGAACGGCTTAAAATACGCGACAATCGGATTTCTTTTTTTCTTTTTTGCTCTTTCTGCCATGATGGCTCCTTATTGAAAATTAATATTCAATATTCATTATTTGTAATTTGCACATTGTAATTTGTAATTTGATTAAAACGGAATTATGGCGCCCCAAACGTAGAACACAACGACCAATACGACGGCAATCAGCCACAATATGAACCAAAGCGTACCTTTTTTGCGCGCCACGCGGAACGATAACGCGAGCGGGATAATGAGCGCGACGGCAATCGCGATGTTTTGAATCCAGCGCGCGGCCGTAACGCCGAAATCGAAAATTTCCGTAATGTCCGCCAACCACCCAAACAGCCTCGCCAGCGCAAACGCAAGCCCCAACAGCATGACCGCCACAAACGACAGGAAAGCTAAAAAGTCGCCCGTACCGCGGTTTGAGTTTTTTGATTTTCTGGACACGATAAAACTTTCTCCGAAATTTTTTTGATTCTCATTTAAAGGGACGCGCTATCCCAACCGCAGTTATTCACTATTCGTTATTCGTTATGAATTCAATGCGTTGCGCATTGAATTCATTTCCTGCTGCCCGGCTTATACAACGGAAGCTCTCCCGCCCTGCATAGGGGGCAATCGCCGGGCTCGTAACTTGCAATTTCTACGGATAACAGCGCCGCGTACGGGACGCCGAAATCGACCTTGCCCGCCGAACGGTCCACAATGGAAGCGACCGCCGCCACGGAACCGCCCAAGCCCGTAATGAGCTCTATGACCTCTTTGACCGAACCGCCCGTCGTCACCACATCCTCGACGACGATGGCCGAGCAGTTTTCGGGTAAAGAGAAGCCGCGGCGCAAAGCGAATTTCCCGTTCTCGCGCTCGGCGAAAATATTGGGGAGGTTCAACTGGCGCGATACCTCGTAGCCCATGAGAATCCCGCCGACCGCGGGCGATACCACAAGATGCGCAGGATACCCTTTCAGCTTTTCCGCCAGCGCCTTACACAGTTTTTCGCTGTGCCTCGCGTCCGAAAACAGCTTCGCGCACTGCATATAGGTGTCGGCGTGGCGGCCGGACGTAAGCTGAAAATGGCCTTTTAACACGCCGCCTGTTTTTTGAAAAACATCTAATATTTCTTCATTTGTCATTTAGGTAATCAAGGTTCCTACAATTTCGTTGACGTCGTTTATTTTACACGTTTTTAATAAGTCTGTCAACCCTTTCACAAGGTTAAATGCCGCCAAAGGCTCAAAAATATTCGCGCTTCCCGCCTGAACCGCCGCCGCGCCCGCAATCATAAATTCCAATATGTCCTCTGGATTCATAATGCCGCCCATGCCTATTATAGGTATTTTAACGGCGCGGTATGCCTCGTACACCATGCGCAGCGCGATAGGCTTCACCGCGGGGCCGCTCAAGCCCCCCGTGATGTTTTGTAAGACCGGGCGGCGCGTCTTATAGTCAACCGCCATCGCCGTCAGGGTGTTGATGAGCGAGAGCGCGTCCGCCCCCCCGTTTTCGGCGGCTTGCGCGTTATCCGAAATGCGCGCGACATTGGGCGTAAGCTTTACGATGAGCGGCTTTTGGCAAACCTTTTTGACGACGCGCGTGATGTGCTCGACGCTTTGCGGCTCCACGCCGAACGCGATGCCGCCGCATTTTACGTTGGGGCACGAGATGTTAAGCTCGACCATATCGACCGACGTGCCGCCGACGCGCTCCGCGATTTTTATATAATCCTGTTCGGTATTGCCCGCGATATTGGCGATAACCACCGTATCGAGCGCGTCCAAAAACGGCAGCTCCCCGGCAATAAAGGCTTCGACGCCGGGGTTTTGCAGCCCGACGCTGTTGAGGATACCCGACGGCGTTTCCGCGATACGCGTGCCGAAATTACCCGCGCGCGGCAATAGCGTCAAGCCCTTGGTAACGATACCGCCCAAAACGGAAACGTCGTAAAACGCGTTGTACTCGCGCCCGAACCCGAACGTTCCGCTCGCCGCGATAACCGGGTTTTTGAACGGAACGCCCGCGATATTTACTTTTAGATTCATATCCTTCTTTCTCCCTCACGGCTGCAACGCATATCATAACGCACAGCGCACAGCGCACAACGCACAATGGCGGATAAACGCACAGCGCACAACGCACAACGCACAATGGCGGATAAACGCACAGCGCACAACGCACAACGCACAATGGCGGATAATAATTAACAATCACTATACGTTACGAAAAAATAACAATCATCGTGCGTTGTGCGCTGTGCGTTATAGTGCGCGTTCTGCACTACTTACAACACCAAGTCCCCCAGCGCAAACACCGGTCCGTCGACGCACGCACGTTTGTTCCTTACCTCGCCGCCTTCCCGGACGGCGCAGGCGCACACCAAGCACGCGCCGACGCCGCAGCCCATGCGCACCTCGCCCGACATATAGGCGGGTATGCCGGCTTCTTGCGCGATTTTTGCCACCGCCCTTATCATAGGCTCGGGGCCGCAGGTTAAAATCACGTCGGGACGAAAGCCTTTTTTAACGTCTTGTAAAAACGCGTCGGTTACATACCCTTTAAACCCATAACTGCCGTCGTCCGTCGAAACAGTTACCTTGGACACCTTTATAAAATCGTCCGCAAACATCACCTGGCTTTTATCGGCAAAACCCAAATAGCTGCGGAATTCGCGTCCCGGGTAATCTAGCGGAACCCGCAGCAAGGGCGCGCAGCCGATTCCGCCGCCGACAAGCGCGATTTTTTGATGATTGTCCGCCAACGTAAAGCCGTTGCCGAGCGGCAAGATCCCCATAAGCCTATCGCCTGCAACAAGGCGCGATAAGCTCTCCGTGCCTTTCCCGACGATAGCAATGACGAGAGTTATATAATGTTCTTTCGCGTCGAACTTATAGATGCAAAACGGGCGACGCAGCAAAAAAGGTGGAGTTGGAATTTTTACATGTATGAACTGACCCGCCCGCATCGGGGGTAGTTTGTCCGCATTTGTCGTAAAAAGCTCTAACTCAAACATGGATTCCGTCAAAAAATTCACATAATCTACGGTAAACTCAATTTCTTGCATAACTGTCCTTATCAGTCCGTTATTTTGTACTTGATGTTTTATATTTTTCTGCGCGCCAACGCCCCCGCAATGTCCTCGCGCATATCGATAACGGCGGCTCGGGCGGCTTGGGCAAAATCTAGCCCCTTATATTTTTCGAATTTATACGCGCATAAGATGCCGCGCGAATTGTTGACGATTCCGCCGTTACCCTGTGGGTCGAAGTAAACCGCCAAATCGTCCGCCTTGCCGCCTTGCGCGCCGTAACCGGGAATCAAAAACAAGGTGCGTGGCATGAGCTTCCGCAAAACCGCGGCTTCCTGCGGATGCGTCGCGCCGACCACCGCGCCTACGTCCGAGTAACCGTATTTGCCGACAGACCCGCTCCCCCACCCTTTTACCAGCGCGCCCACCGCCTCAAAGAGAGCTTCGCCGTTTTCAAAGCGGCGGTTTTGCAGCTGCCCCGACGAGGGGTTCGAGGTTTTCACCAATACGAAAATACCCTTGCCGTGTTTTTTGCAATCCGCCAAAAACGGTTCGATTCCGTCGATGCCCAAATAGCCGTTGACCGTCAGGTAATCGGACGGGAACGCGCGGAATTTTAGCCCGTTAATGTCCGTTTCGCCCAAAAACGCCGCCGAATAGCACGCGGCGGTCGAGCCGATATCGTTGCGCTTAGCGTCCGCGATAACGATAAGCCCCGCCTCCTTCGCCGCCGTCAGGGTCGCCTCAAATGCCTCCATGCCCGCCGCGCCGTACATCTCGTAATACGCCGCCTGTACCTTGACGGCGGGAACTAAACCCTTTACGGCGTCGATAATTGCATGATTAAATTCCGCAATTGCTTTAGCTGCATCCGAAAATGTGCGGCAGTTTTTCCGCATTTCCTCGGGCAGGTACTCAAACGAGGTATCCAACCCCACGCACACGGGATTTTGGGTTTTTTGAATTTTTTCAATGAGTAAATCGGTCATGGCAATAAATTTCCTCTATAACTGTAGCTTAACTTAGCCTATCTCATATCTTCCGGCAAATTTTCTATCTTGGCGGCGCAAAATGTTTTAAGCAAATAAACGATATTTTTTCGATAGGGCAACGCGGCCTGCGTCACTATGCTGCTCGGGAGAATTCCCGACGAAGGCGCGTCTGTCGGGTCAATCAATATTTTTGTATGTATGCGGATTAGCTTTTTCCCCGGCTCGGCGACAATCCGGCGCACGTCGCGCCACTTGAAAATCGCCATTCCTCGTTTGCCGTATCTATCCGCAACAAAGACATCGGGCGAAAAAATCATTTTTTGGAGTTGGTTGCTATGCGACGCACGCCTCCCGATTCCGCGCTCTATGTTGATGCAGAATGCTCCGGTTGAAGTTTTTTCTATATACTCTCTCCCGCCGAAAGACAATCCGTCAAAAAGAATTTCATACGTTTTGGTTTTACTTTCCGGGGTTCCGAACTCAATAAAAATAATTTCATTTACTTGCTTTTTAATTCTTAAAATCGGAATAAAAAAGATACCCACAGAAAGCATACAAGGAACAAGCAAAGCGAATAAGATACTCGGCACGATGCTCGGAAGTTCGTCCTCGCACCCCGCCGCAACGACGCCGCTTATACAAACGCCTAAACTAACTAACAAAGCAATAATCACAGATATCCGCCATTTTTTCGTTCTCGCCCTATAATCCATTAAATATCCTTCTCGCCGCTGCCGGCGTCACCCGCGGCGCCGGGAAACGCGAGGGCTTTTTTGTCCGTGTACGCGACAACCTTTTCCTCGCCGCCGCGCGCGACGGTAAAGAATAATTCTTCGCCGGAATACAGGTTTTTGAGCGCGTCCGGGACATCTTTTGATGCGTTGGCGTAGCCGCACAAAACCCCGAACAGCTGCGCCCACGAAAGGTTATGCGCGGGCAAAGACGCGACCGCGACGATTCGGTCGTTTGCGTTAAACCATTCGCCGTTTTTCAAATCGGGCGGCGGCGCGGAGGGCGCGACCAAACGGCTGACGGCATACGCCGTATACGGCGTAAGAGAGGAATCGGCGGCGTTATAGAAAACATCCGTTTTCGACACATAGAAGCCGAGCTCCGCGCAATACAGCGAGGACGCGCCGTCCATATATATATCGAGCTTATGAATTTTCCCGCCGTCGTCCGCTAAAACCGCTTTCTCGATTAACGGGGCGGCGATCACGGCGGGAACCGCGAAGCTGACGCCCACGACGGGGCGCCCGTCCTTTACCGGCATTTGATAGGCGGCGATTCCGACGAGCCTCCCGGCTTTATCGAACACCGGTCCGCCCGAAACGCCCGCGTTTAAGTCTACGGTCACCTGATAGACCGGCCGGAAGCGCAACGGGTCGGCCGCGGAAAAACCGTCGAATTCCAACACTTTTTCGGGGTCGGACAAAAGCCCGTCAAAAATCTGGATTCCGTCGCCGCCCATGTTGCCGAGCGCCAGCAATTCCCTGCCCGCCGGGGGATTTTCGTGTACGGAGCCCGGGAACGGCAGAAGCTCTTTGCGTTCTTTCTGCGGGCGCTTGTCGGAAACCTTCAGCACCGCGATGTCGTGATATTCGTCGTAGCCGCACAGCGTGATTTCCGTTTTTTCGACGGCGTTCTCATAAACGTCCGAGTCGTCGCGGTAAAAACGGATGGAAACACGCGTCCCGGCGTACTCGACGAAACTCTTGACGACGTGGTGGTTCGTCGCGATATACAGCGTACGCCCGTCCGCGTACGCAGCGGTTTTTGCCAAAAAGCCCGTCCCCGCTTCCGCGCTGTTTCCCGCGCCTACGCGGATTTCGCAAACCGAGGGCGCGTACAGGACAAAAAGCTCCTCCGCGCTGTAGGCTTGCGACGGCGCGGCGGGGGGATCGGGGGGATCGGAGGGCGGAGCAAAGCAAGCCGCCGCCACGACCGAAAGAAGCGCCGCCAAAACGGCGAGCTTAATATGGTTGCGAAGCTTTTTACCCATACGCGTTTGTATTATAGCACAGTTTTCCGTCGATGTAAATATATTGTTAGTAGATTTCAAGCTTTCTTCTTACATACCGCCCGGCAAGAAAACCCATCCGGTATGAAAAGAAGGTGAGCCATGGAAAATAAGAAGCACGTCAAGCTGGCCGGCGTCAAATTCGCGCTGCTGAACTGCCGCGGCAAGGAAGTCGCTTGCGGCGTAACCAATCGGGAGGGCGAGCTGATTTTTGACCGCCTGCCGTTCGGAAGGTATTTTATTAAAGAGCTTGAAACCCCTTGCGAATTTGAAAAGGGCGAAAACCTCATAGAAGTTTGTATCGGCCGCGAGAATCCGCACCGCGCCGTCGAAATCCTTAACGAGCGCAAAAAGGGCAGTATCAAAATCTTTAAACTCGGCGTCGACGAGGACGACGGGGCGATTTAATACTATTTGATACTTAACTGCGTCTAATTGTGGACGATTCTACGGTGTCTTTTCGGCAAACTTCCGATTTTTTTGTTCCAATACATAGCGTTGCTATGCCTGAAACAAAAGAAATCGAAATTTTCCTCGAAAATCCAGCCGCACTCTCATCCACAATTAGACGCAGTTAAGTATGATATTTTTTTACGAGCAGATTTTTAGTAGACCTGTCCACTAACCTAACATGGCCGAATAAGGGATGGATATTTGTTGATATAAAGGGTTTCACCCTTTGCTCACCTCCTCATTCGGTCATGTGCAAACTGCGT
>Ga0123353_10003721_pt1 | contig 19397 bp, 14 predicted proteins | sample TergutLab28metaG_3_FD_92763 | JGI IMG/M metagenome (GOLD analysis project Ga0123353, IMG submission 92763) | Labiotermes labralis P3 segment gut microbial communities from Petit-Saut dam, French Guiana - Lab288 P3 | ecosystem: Host-associated > Arthropoda: Insects > Digestive system > Gut ... | reverse complement strand
GCCGCGAAGGTTAAAGTGGTGCATCCGAGAGTCGTCCAGAAGACGGTCGTTGCGCCAACGCCGGTGTGCGAACCCGTTGTTGTCGGGGCACCCTGTGCGTGCGTCAAAGTGGTGCAACCGCGAGTTGTCCAGAGATCGGTCGTGATGGCGTGCGGTCCATGCGAGCCTACGGTTGCCGTCGACCCGACCCGTGTCGCGAAAGTGACCACGGTCTTTCCGAGAGTGGTCAAAAGAGAAGTGGTTGTGCCCGCTTGTGGGGAGGAAACTCTTGTCGATACCGGAACCCCTCGCTTGGCTCGAGTCAAAGTGGTACAGCCCAGAACCGTCCAAAAAGGCGTGGTTGTACCGGCATGCGGGTGTCCTTAGGCTTCCGCTGGAACGTTCATACCCGTTGGGGAAAAAAAGTAGTCAGTAGTCAGTAGTCAGAATGGTACTACCGCACCACTTGGGCTTTCGCCGGAAATAAACTATCCTTTTTTCTGTTGCAATCACCATTCCGTAGAGCAGGAGTCAGGAGACGCAAGCGCAGGGGATGCTGCTGTACCGCATGCGGCTTCTGACTACTGACTACTGTATTCTTCCCATTGGGCAGACGGGGGTGTCGCCGAAAAATGATCCGCTCCAGTTCTAACCCAAGAGCGTGACCCATAGCTCCCTGTTCCACCATTGCTGGACTCTTGCAACAACAATGGTCGCTTGTATCATTTGAGCCATTCGTGTATATTTTCCTTCACTGGGAATCCTTTCTTGAGGTGGTCAGCAGCACCCATCATGGCTCGGTTATCCGATGTTTTATACTTTTTGCGGCAGATTTTTTTCCCGAACTGGAGAGATCGGGAAGACGATGGCGAACCGACCGGATTGCAGAAAAGCCTTGCAGGGGTGTTCCGCTTTTTCTCCTCACGTAACGGCACAGGAACGCTCTTTAGCGTTATCTTGCATGTTTTCATCTTGGTCATTCTGTCGTTGAAGGTAGGACCTCACTTGGGCAGTTTCACCGACATTGATACTCTTCTCAGTGGCTTTCTTGTTCCCGGTATTGACGTTCCGGTCAACATGGGTCCCCCGCAAGAACAGAACGGAGAGGTGGGACAGCAGAACGTCGTGCCAGAACCGGAACAACCGGCGACACCCGATACGGCAACTTCCACCGAACAGCCGCCAGCTCCTGGCGTTGATGCAATCACCGAGTCACAACCCGCCTCGACCAGTGCAACTCCCTGGAAGATCAATGCACCGGGCGGTTTCGGTACTGGCGGCGGATTTGGCAATCGCAACCCCGGCGGTCGGCAAAGGGCAATGGGGGGTGGCGGCGGAAGCAGTCAGGGGAGCGAACCAGCCGTCGATATGGCACTGGCATGGCTTCGCTTCCATCAGAATAAACAGGATGGCGGGTGGAGTCTGGACTTTGCCGATTCTTGCAAGCATTGTTCACACGGCAGTACCAGCCAAACGAGCCGCCGCACTGCCGCCACGGCACTGGCACTGCTCTCGTTCTTGGGAGCAGGGCACACGCACCAAACACCGGGTGAATACAGAGATGTTGTCGATAACGGATTGTGGTTTTTGGTCAAAGACCCGAACGGAGGTTTTGATGGAGCAGCAATTCAGCGAGACACTTTGCGAATGTACTCAGACGGTCTTGCCGCGATGGCACTGTGTGAGGTCTATGCAATGGCAAGAGAGCAGAATCCGGGAACCGACCTGGGGCGAGCGGCACAGAGGTCGTTATGGCACATTGAAAATGCACAGAAAGACAGCGGCGGCTGGAACTACCGACCGGATCAAGACACTTGGTCCACGCAACCGGATCGACCGAGGTTTGGCGATACGTCAATCTTTGCGTGGCAACTGATGGCACTCAAAAGCGGCAAGATCGGAGGGCTGGATGTCTCGCAGTCGGTGCTGTACGCGGCACAGGACTTTTTGGATTCGGTCGAACTGGAAGGGGGGCGGCGGTATCAATATACATCGACGGGGCACTGGGATGATGTCATTCCCAGCGACGATTCGCCGAAGACGTGTACTGCCATTGGACTGCTCATGAGAATGTACCTCGGTTGGAAGCCGGGTGATCCGGCTCTTGACGACGGGATGGCTCAGCTTGCTCGCTGGGGATACGTTCTGAACGAAGGAAGGGTCAATTTGTATTACATTTATTATGCAACATTGGCATTACATCATTACGGCGGCGAACATTGGAACGTTTGGAACAGCGGCGTTCGGGAGTTGTTGATCCGGGAGCAATCGCGTGAGGGTTGCGAGGCGGGCAGTTGGTATTTTGACGATCCCCACGGCAATGTCGGCGGCAGATTATTGAACACGGCACTGGCAGTGATGATCCTGGAAACCCCCTACCGCTTTATGCCACTCTATCGGGAAATAGACCCGAACAGACGATAGGACTTTGCCAGTTAGGAGTTAGAATGGTGCTACCGCATCGTCTTGTCGGAAATGTTGCCGCACCGCATGCGACTTCTAACTCCTACTCTACGGAATGGCGACGGCAACAGCAAAGGGGAAAGTTAATTTCCAGCGAAAGCCTTATTGCATGTGCAATAGTGGGTATAAGGCTTTCGCCAGAAAATAATTGGTCAAATTTTCCCTTTCCCATTCTGGAGCAAGGAAGTAGTCAGAAGTCAGGAGTCAGAAGTCGCATGCGGTCAGGAACTGCCAGAGTCAAATGGTGCGGTAGCACCATTCTGACTCCTGACTCCTGTATTCTGCTCCACGGAATGCGATAAGGCTGAAAATGGCATGTTAATTTCTGGCGAAAGCCTAAGGGCGCATTTTTTTGGCAACGTGCTGCTACGAAGGGCGTGCGAGGCGAGCCGGAAAACTCTCCGATCAAAAAGTGCATTTTCTACCCGTGTACGGTATAGTAGTACACCGTTTCTCAATTGGTATTGCTTTTGTTTCACACGGAGGCACGGAGAACACAGAGGAATCTATTGGCATGTTCGACTCCTCCGTGAGAGCAAAAAATATGCAATGGTTTTTGCGAAACTGTGTAGTAGGTCCCTGTCGGGTCTACGGTGCCTTTCGCCGTTGATGTTCGATCAACAGCAATGTGTTCTTTCGGTCGAGTTCCTGCATGTCCCGGCGTTTCTTTTCGAAATACTCGTACTTTTTGAGGTCAGCATCGTTCCAGGTGTTCGCCTCAAAATAGTCGCCACAGAAAGGGACCAACAGGTCGATCCAACACGCCAATTTGTCCAGTTCTTCTCGAGTCAGTGTGACATCGTTGTGTGTCCGACCATTCGGGGCGAGATTCGGATCGAGCATGCGAGGAAGCGCGCTTCGTGCCGCTCCGGCTTGGTACGGCGGCAACATCGGCGGGGCTTCCTGAACGTTCACCCAGTTAACGATCCGGTTCTGAGAGCCGGACAGCGGTAACTCTTCTGGTCGTCTGTTTTGCCGCGGTTCGCGCCGCGCAGCAGTCAGATTGACATACGAGGTGCTCCAGTTTCGCTTGGCACGCGGGTCAAGCACAGCATCCCCACGCAAACTGAACGGCTTGTCCGTCGATGCCGCCGGCTCACTTCGCCGATTGCCCTCCAGCGCAAACGTCGGTTTTGCGTCATCGTTTTGATGGCATTGGGTACAATGCTTGTCGAGGATCGGCTGAATCTCGTTCGGAAAACTGAAGCCTCGAGGCGGACCGTAAAATGGTTTGAGTTCCTGCGGACCGCGGCGCACCGCCAGCGTCGTGGTGGTGGCTTGGACTACCTCATTTTTGTCTTCGTGACAACCGATACAGGAAAAATGTTCACCAGGTTGGAGCGTTGACCACGACCGCATCGTTTGGATGCAGTGCCCGTTTTCGTCGAGTACCTGAAAGTACAACGGCGTTCGGGCGGGTACCTTGAAACTTGCACTGCCATCGGCGTAGATTTCTGCATCGCCGAGTGGGATTTTCACGTCCCAGGTTCCCTGTCCGATGGCAATCGGCGTACTGACGAGTGCCCCGCCGGACGGACCGGAGTTGCCATTCTCCCCGATGCCAACACTGCGAAAATCGAGTGCAATCACCCGCAACGTTTTCGCGGTGCCCCGTTCGACCCCCTCAAGACCGGGACCGATGTAAACATCCTGCATGGTGTACGTCCCGAAGTTGGAAGCCCAATCAACGGTATTCGCACGTTTCGGAAAGGGTGTCCGAGCCGCAAGCGGAACCGGTTGCGATGACGAAATCGTTTTGTCAAAGGCAAGTCGTTTCCGATTGCCGTCGATGTCGAACCAGTAAATGCCGAATGGTCCTTCGGGAGTCGGGCGATACGAAACGATGAACTCCCGTTCGTTGATCGGATAGGGATGGGCAAACTGCTCTCCGTCTTGACCGTAAGCGTCGATACGTTCGGCTTTCGTCTCCCGAATGGGAGCGATGAGCCTCGCTCCGGTATTTTCCTGCCGCCCTTGTGCTGGATCAAGGATGCCGAGTTTGCCTCGTTGATAGGTGTGGTGTCCCGTGAAAATTGAAATAATTTTGCTGGTTCCCGGGATGCCGCGAGCGTGCAAGATCGTTGTCGGAAACCAAGAGTTATTGCCATACATTTCGGTCTGGGCTGTTCCGTCGGCGTTCATCTGAAAGAGTCCCTGCGGAAAAATCTGTCCGCGGTCGTTGTAATCCCAGCGAGTGTAGATGACCCGCCCATCTTCGAGGAGCGTGGGATAATTCGTATGCACTTGGTCGAAGGACAATCGCCGTAGATACTTGCCATCTGCGTCGCACCAGTAAAGATTGGAGACTTCCGTCCACCAGCAATCGACGATTTGGATGCACCGGGTCGAATTGAAGATGATGCTGCCATCCGGCAAGACACACGGTTCGTAATCGGCATAGCCCAGCCCGAAGGTCAACTGCCGCACGGCTCCGGTGGCAACGTCGTAATCGTACAGGTGGTAGTCATCTTCGCGGTCGGACTTTTTCCAAGCGAAGACAATTTTTTTGCCGTCGAACGAAACATCGGGATCGCGGATCACGCCGGTTGGGTCGGCGAGGAGTGTTCTTTCGTGGTAGTCGCCATCGCCGCCGAGTTCGAGCAGGCAGAGCGCAGAGCCGGGGCGATAATTCCGCTCGGCAACTCCGTCGCTCACCGCCTCGGTGTACGCATAGTGCGAACCTCCAAGATCGAAATGTTTCGTAAAGACAATTTTGGGAAATTTTTCTTTGAGATGATGGAGCGGTTGATCGGGTTCTCCCCAGGCGAACCCGTGGACGAGAAGCAACGTGACGGCAATAACACACAATCTGTTCATGTTTTTTGTTCTTGGAAATAGGCATTTCATCCCTTGACGGCAATATACCATAAATTGCAACGACGTGTTGTTTGAGGCGTTGAAAAAATCCCTTTCCGAATCGTGCATAAAAATGAGGTGGCATTAGGCTTTCGCCAGAAATAAACTATCCTTTTGTCTGTTGAAATCACCATTCCGTAGAGTAGAAGTTAGAATGGTGCTACCGCACCGTCTTGTCGGAAATGTTGCAGCACCGCATGCGACTTCTAGCTTCTAACTTCTAACTCCTACTCTACGGAATGGCGACGGCAACAGCAAAGGGGAAAGTTAATTTCCTGCGAAAGCCTCATTTCAGAAACCGATCCAAGAAGGGGTAGGTCTCTTCGCCGTTAATTTGATGTCCGCCGCCAAACCAATGGATCGTTGTCCGATCAGGTATCCCCAACCGGTAAGCGTAGTACGCGCGCACCTTGGCATACTCAAAAGCAACAAACTCATCCCAGCCCACACCATCGCGATAACCCCGTTCGACCATGAACGGACGCGGAGCAATCAGCCGCGCCATCTCGGAATAGTCAAAGGTACTCGCCATATCAAATTCAAAAATTTCATACTCGGGAGACCAAACATAACTGAACGGATAGAGCGTCGAAGCATTTTTAATATTCCACGTGTTGAAATCGGCGGAACAAATCGACAAGGCGTATCCTTTGACTAACGGCGGAACCCTCATGGCAGTTTTGCCGCCGTAAGAAATGCCGTAAAACCCAATTTTCTCTTTGTCCACAAACGGGAGTGTTCCAAGCCAGTTCACGAGTTGCTCATGCTGCGGCACCATCATCGAAAAGAGTGTCTTACCGAGCGAGTGGAGTTGTCGCTGATTAAACCGGAATCTGTCGCCGCCAGTGAAAATTCCCTGCGGAGCAAAAGTGATATGACCGCGTTTGCATAATTCCACGGCAAAGCCGCCATAAACATCGGGAGAACCACACAAGGTAATGGTCGGTCTTCCTTCAAGTCCGTGCTGGCAAACGACTACTCCCCGTTTCTCGCCATCCCTCATTCCCTTCGGTATTAAGAGTAAACCATAGACCGTGATGCCGCCAAACACGTCGAGTTCGACTTCGTACACGGTGAATGTATCGGTTTCTTCCTTCTTTCTGGTTCGCGGTTTTGGTGCCACGAGTTCGTCGTCGAATTGACCAATGACCTCTTTGGCGAAGTAAGCGCGATACCACTCCAACTTTTCCGCATAATCCGGCGAGTTCGCATCCCGAATATCCTCCAGAGGTTTCCAAAAATCCCGACGGCTCAATTCGGCTCGCGCCAGCAAATCTTGTGTGTGTCGGTCCATTCCGCCCACAATTCGCAGCATCCGATCTCTCGGGTTTGGTCGTCTTTCCGACACCAGAGAAAAAGCCGGTTGCGTTGGTACTTCCTCCCCCTTTTGTTGCTCGACAAAAGCCATCCAATGCTCAGGCAGATTTAACGGTGCAACCAACGTCTTTGCCCGCTCGATTTCTTGCTTGACGGCGTTGACATTGGGATTGACGACTTTTCCCGGCGCGATGCCCCACTGTCCATACCCGGTAGTCTCGCTCACCTCCCACGCGAATTCGGGAACTCGAACATCCACCACGTGCAACGTTCTTGGAGCAATCAATGTTGCAATTTCTGCATCGCCAAATTGGTCGAGTCGTCCAAAAACGTTTCTGTCAATCGGCTCTTCGCAAAGACGATCCCTGTTCGTGAAATAACCGCCGACAATCGCAGTATCAATTCGCGTATCAACTGCAGCAGCATACATTGCCAACATACCTCCATCGCCATAACCCTCAACCGTCAGTTTCGCCGATGCGTCTTTCTTCAGCCAATCGACCAGAGCAAGGATTGTCTGCACTTCGTAGCCGATGATGTGCCTTCCATTTTGAAATGCAGCGCGGTAAATGTACTCACGATAGGGGATACGTGGTCGAAAGGGACTTCGATCAACGAGTGCCGGTATGACCACCCTGGTATTTGCTGTGGGGGCGAACGGTGGAAGCGAACCGGGGCTTTCGTCAATGCCGACAATTTGTTCCGGCGTAACGCCGACGTTTGGAATGTGAATGACTGCACTTTCGACGTTTCCGCTTTTGGGTTCCACTAAAATTCCTTCGCCATGAAGTGTTTCAAAGACAGCCCAGCGTATGGCGTAAAACTTGTGCGTATTCGTTTCGGCAATCAGGGCGGGGGCAGTAAGCGCAGCGGCATATTCCGGGGAATCAAAGGGTTTGCGAGGGTCGCGGACTCCGATGATGAATCGCAATCGTTTGCGGTTTTTCTCCACGGACTTTTCGTAAGCCTCTCGATTAGAAAATTGCTGGTTCCAGTGTTTTGCCCGATGCTGTTCGCTTTCGGCAATTTTTTTATCAAGGAAGGCGGTGATGAGCCGGGTATTGTTTACGGCACAATCCCAGCCATCGGGCGTGGTCAACAAATCCGTGCCAGGTAACGGTTGAGCCACCGCACCACCAGCGAAAAAAAGAAAAAGAAGACATGAGAGCAATGAATGGTTCGGATGGGTCGTCATTTTGAATCGGTTTGTTACGGCTGGGCACATCGGGCAATCCATTCTATACCGAAGCCGGTTAAAAATTCCACACTCAAACTGTAAAAGACATTGCCTATATGATCCACATCCTGCGTACCGCCCCACCTGTAGAGACGCGATGCTTCGCTTCTGGATGATTGGGCGACGTTTTGCTCACGGGTTCACGCCGTTCACAAATATACGTTTCCACGAATTCGTTACGTTATCCGCACCGAGGAGACGCAAAGCATTGCGTCTCTACGATGTTTTTTACAGTTTGAGTTCCACATGTCAAATGCTTTAGCCCGACGCGGGCGAACCCGACGCGTGCTAGGCAGCTACACGGCTGTATGGACGCAGCCCACTCCGGGTCTACGACAGTTTGTTCTCTCTTTTCGTCAGTGGCTGCACAAACGCGATGGAACCCTTAAAGTAGAGCCGGAAAAGGTCAAGTGCCCGCTTGAAATACAAATCGTCAATAAGATCAGGATGCCCCACAAACGGATAATTCCTCAGTTGCAGGATTGCCGGTGCCGCAGCATCGACCACCGCCACGAACACTTCGTCACTTCGGGTGCGGTCTGGCTTTCCTTCGGGATAGGCTCCGATCAGTAGAAGATAATCGGCATCGAACATTTTACGTCCGATGGCGATCATCTTTTCGGGAGCCATCGACTGTCTCTGCGGAACAACCACCCCCCCAAAAAAACAGGTTGCCGACTCCGCCGAACTGCCGAGCGTTGCCGCCAATAGTCCGCGGGTACCTGCCTCGACCACCGCAATTTTTTTCCCTTGTGCTTTCACCATTCGGCAGACCACATCTGCCAAGGTGTCTTCCCCTTCACCAAAAATCCGGTCGCCCAGCGTTTCGTAAATCCGTTTCGCGGTCGGTTCGATGAGCTGCTCACATTCCGCTTCCGTTTCCCCTTCGGCAACAATTCGGAGCGTGATCGTCGCTCGTGTTGCCGTAATGCCCACCTTGGGAACGTGCTCGCGAGCCGTCAGACCGGGAAGCATGCTCTCGACCTGACTTTCCCCCAATCCAAAGGAGTGGATCGAGCGGGATCGGATGATGTGCTTTTTCCCTTCCAACAATTCGACCAACTCCAGAACTGTTTGGCGACCACTGTCATGCCACATTTCCTTCATTTCGGCGGGCACACCGGGAAAAGCCATCAGCCGCACACCATCAAGGCGATCCCTTGGAATTGGCATGTTGGGGCACAGTACTGCTCGTTTCACGGTGAGGTCGATGCCGGGAGCGGTTCCGCGCGGGTTCCGAATCGGCACCGCTCCTTGCGGCTGAAAGGTCTGGCGTTCGAAAGCGGGGGACATTCCGCTGCCTCGCCGCTGGAGAATTCCTTGAACCTGTCGAAATGATTCTTCGTCTCGGACGAGCGGCACACCGACGGCATCGGCAAACGCCTGCCGGGTCAGATCGTCGGCAGTGGGACCGAGTCCGCCTGTCCAAATAATAAGATCAACTCGGTTCATGGCGATGCGAAGGACATCAACCATGGCATCGAGATCATCCCCGACGGTCGTATGATATTGCACCGCAACACCGAGGTCTTCGAGTTCCTGGCTTAACCATTGCGAATTGGTGTCAAGAATTTTCCCACAAGTAATTTCGTCGCCATTGGCAATAATTTCGGCGTGCATTTTGAGAGTAGGGAACGGTCAAATGGTGAACAATGTCCTATTTGTACCCTATTTTTTCAACAAAACAACCTCCTCACTCTCCGCTGCCAGCTCCTTTCGCACAAATTGTTCGGCACGACGGAAGGCGAGCATGATCTCGTCGGTCGTCGGAATGTGTTTGGCGAACTTGACAATATCCGCTGATTCCAAAAATGGGACAAGCAACTTCAACGAACCAGTCGGGCAAATCGATTGTTGTGCCAGCCCACTCCTCAATCGATTCGTCGGTCGTGCGATTTTATCCAAAAATTCCTCGGTCGTCAGCTCCGGTGCCCGGATACCCGTCAACCGTTCGACATACCAACGTACAATGTCCGAGAGTTCCACGAAAAATCCTTTGACATCCGATTCATGTTGGCAACTTTCCAGCAACGCAGCAAGACGGCGCAGTGCCAGTTCCTGCGCCGAAAGAGGAGTGATTTCTTCCACAACCTCCGCTTTCTTACGCCCGTACAACAGCCAAAGGAGAATCAACACCGCCGCCACGACCAGAAGAGCCGCGAGAACGTAAATGTGCCAAGACCGCTCGGGAAATAATTCCGCCTTCAGACCGATGTTGTCGAGCGAAGCAGTGTCCGCGTCAATGGTTGTCGCAATGTCGAGTTCTGTTGCCGGAAGATCTATTCGCTGTTGACCGCACATGATCGTCATTGCCCAGATCGGCGTTTTTCCACTACGCCGGGCAACTGCCGTCAGTATCAGTTGCCGATCCGATATTTTCACGTCCACAATCGTCAATTCCCCCATTTTTTCGCCGAATGGCGGAAATTCGACCGTTTCCTCTTCGGGACAAGTGACATTGAGCGTCAGTGTCATCGTGTCAGAAAGGTACGGACGATCCGGGGAAACGGAAAGCACCGCCCGACATCGACCATCGGCAGACACCGCTTCGGCAAGTGGAGCTGCAACAAGGGGTAAGGGAAAGAGGACAAAAAGCAGACAGCAAGAAGATCGTTGAACGAAGTTCGACAGAATCTGCTGTCGTCTGTCGTCTGCCGTTTGCTGTCCTAAGTCTTGATGTATCATTGGTGCAACACGTCCAAATGGTCGTTTGTGGAGATCCGGCTTGCCGTTCCCGCGTTCCCCATTCTCAGCAATTATCAGGTTTTGTCAAGGTCGCGTGACCGGGTTATGTTCTTCGTTGCGATATGGTAGAATGACGCAACGTTTTTACTACGGAGATCAATCATGTACGAAATCGTCTTTGGCTTTTCGATCCTTTTACTCGGTGCTATGTGCGGCGGTTCTTTTGCGTTGCCGAGCAAGTTTGTCTCAAAAGAAGTTCCGTGGGAAAATCTTTGGGGACCCTTTTTTCTCTTTGCGACGCTTCTGTTGCCGGTCATCGCCGGACCCATGTTGGTCCCCGGATTGTTGGCGATTTATGCCAAGGCAGGATTGATGGGTTTGCTCCTGCCTTTCGTGTTCGGTCTCCTTTGGGGATTCGGGTCGATGACGTTGGGATTGAGTTTCGCCTTCATCGGTCTGTCGCTGGCTTATGCCATCAATTATGGCGGACAGATCATCGTCGGTTTTACGGTTCCGATGCTCCTTCACACCCCCGACAAATTGACGACGCCCTCGGGAATCATGATCGCCATCGGGGTCGTTGTCTGCTTGATGGGGGTGACGGTTTGCGGTCGTGCGGGCATGTTGAAGTCACGACACGAGGCAACACTTACCGGGATCGCCTTTGTGTTAGCACCGAAAGGGATGTTCCGTGGACTGATCCTCGCATTGCTTTCCGGTGCCTTGTGTGCGTGCTGGGCGGTCGGTTTCAGTTACAGCGGGACAATTCTTGCCGTCACTGCGGATGCGCCGCATGCAATCGTCGATTGGCGGCAGTCACTTCCTGTCACATTCCTGATGTTGTTCGGCGGCTTCTTCTCCGCTTGTTCCTATTGTGCCATGAAATTGACGCGGAACAAAACATGGAAACGTTTTTACGACATCCGTGTCCTGTTTGCGGTCTGTATTGCGCTCGTGATGGCAGCTCTGCACGACGCTGCCGTGGCTTTGTTCGGGCTGGGAGCGGGCAAACTTGGAACGCTCGGCGTTTCCGTCGGTTACACCGTGTTCATGGCTTTTGCGATCATTGTCGGCAACTTTAACGGGTTCTGGACCGGCGAATGGAAAAACGCCGGAAAGAAAGCTAAAACATGGATTTACATCGGTATCGCCATTCTCGTCGTCGCCGTCTGTTTGATCGGTATCGGCAAAGGGCTGGACGGTTGACGGAGAGGAGTTAGAAGTTAGAAGCTCAAACTGTAAAAAACACTGTAGAGACGCAATGCTTTGCGTCTCCCCGGTGTAGATAATGCAACAAATTCATGGGAACGTGTATTTGTGAACGACATAAACCCGTGCGGGAAACGTTACCCAATCATCCAGACGCGAAGCATCGCGTCTCTACAGGCGGGACAGAACGTAGAGGCAATTTCTTTTACAGTTTGATTTAGAAGTTAGAATGGTGCTACCGCACCTTTGGCGAACGATATTGCTTCTCCGCCCCGCGTATTCTAACTCCTAACTCCTAACTCCTAACTCCTAACTTCTAACTCCTTCTGATGGTTGGGGGCGTATCCGTTGCCCCGAGATATTGCCACGGTCGAACAGAACCCAGTTGCCAAGCATCAAGAAAATTCATCTGACCGCTCGACACCATCTTGTCAATCATCTGACGCAAGGACATTGCCGAACCCGCCAAAAGGCGATCGTTCTCCTGCATGGAAAGACGACCAGAATCGGTCAGCACCACGTCGCCGCCAATCAAGGTCTGATACCGACCAGGTTTCATTCCGGCAAACTGCGTGCTGTCGCTGACCAACAATGCCTGTTCCCCCTTGACTTTCAGCATCGTCTTGAACACTTCTGCGGGGAGATGAAAACTGTCGCCGATCAGCGATGCCCACAAACGATCTTCGGAGAGTTGCGACCAGAGCGGATTCGGATGACGCGGAAGCATTGCCGGAATACCATTGCCCAAATGCGTCGCCAGCGAAGCCCCCGCATCGACGGCTTCGAGGATTTGCTCATGTGTTGCAAGCGTGTGCCCGAGAGCCACGCGAATTCCCAACCGGCAAACATCTTCAATAAACCGTGCCGAGTTTTCCCATTCCGGCGAACAAGTCAGGATGCGGATTCGTCCGTCGGTCAGATCGTGCAAACGTCGGATCCAATCGAAGTCCGGCTGACGAACCCATCGGGCATTGTGTGCTCCTCTGGCACCATCCTGGGGCGAAATGAAGGGACCTTCAAGATGTAAACCAAGGATGTCGGCTCCCGCCGAACTGTCGGCGGAAAGAATTGTTGTCGCCAATGTTTCCATCAGGTCGAAATCGTTGGTCACTAAAGTCGGCAAAAAACCGACCACATCTTCCGCTTTGAGAAGACTACAGACTCGCTGCACATCGCCCGCGCAAAGCGAAGGATCGTTGAAATCAACTCCTCCGAATCCGTTCACTTGAAGATCAATCAGTCCCGGCAATACGATTGTCATATCAATTCAGTTAAGGCTTTCGCTCGACAAGGAAAAATGCAGTCGTCAGGAGATGCCAACGGTATCGCAGTTATAGGCTTTCTCTGGAAAATAACAAGCCCTTTTTGTCGGGCAAAGCCATTTCGATGGACGTTCACAGGAAAATCACTAAAAACTTAAGGGCGCGCAGAGGGGCATGCAGATTGTCCATTCCGGTCTTGCACCAACAACGAGGAACTGCACACATCCGTCACCCGCGCCGGAGTACCGGCTCCACTATCGGCTTTTATGAGAATGACGATATTATTTGCGGACAGTTCCTTGCCTTGCTCGTACAGAGTGGCTAAAATAGGGGGTACACCTCCTCAGGCTGCCGTCGAAAAGTAAAATACCCGTTGAGGAGGAAGGAGGCAGAATAAGGGAGTAAGGAGGCAGAATGGTGCTACCGCACCATTCTGCCTACGATACTACAGCAACGCTTGCGTATTCTTACTCCTTACTCCCGTATTCTTCCGCCCAAGGTGAGCGATACAGCGGAATCGGGTATGAAACATTCCAGCGAAAGCCTCACTACTGAACGATGATGTCGATCCTTCGCCAGATTTTTGAAACGCTTCGGGACTACTATGCGGCGAAACCCGACTATCCTTGGTGGTCAGAAAATCCATTTGAAGTGATCCTCGGTGCCGTGTTGGTGCAAGGCTCCGCTTGGAAATCTGTCGAGAAAGTTCTCGCCGACTTTCGCGCGGGGGGGCTCTCCGATTTCCAGAAAATCGCTCAACAAACGGACGAACAGCTCGCCACATTGATCCGCCCAGTCGGTTTTCACACGAAAAAAGCGGAGCGACTCAAAGCGGTGGCGACGCTCATCCTCGAACGCAGCGATGGCGATCTTGACCGCTATTTCGTCAGGGATGCCGACGTGATCCGCCAGGAATTACTGAGCATTTCCGGCATCGGACACAGTACGGTGGACAACATTCTGCTCTATGCGGGGCAAGTGCCGGTCTACATAGTCGATACATTGACCACTCAGGTACTGATGCGGCATGGCATTGCTGATTTGCTTGCGAACGAATGGCAGATTCAGGAATTGATCCACCGGGAACTGACCCCGGACGAAGAACCTTACGGTGCAACATTGTTCCAGCAGATGCAGAAATTGTTGGTTCGCCTCGGTCGAGACTTCTGCGATCCACTCAGCCCGAATTGCTCGGACTGTCCACTAAACCGTTACCTGCCCGAAGGCGGAGTCAGGGGGTTGCTCTCTGTTCCGCAAGCAACGCTGCCCGCAAAAACGGCGGCGACTTCGCAAAAGCCCGTGAAAAAAACAACCAAGACACCCCCGCAGAAATCGAACGAAACCGAACGTAAAAAAGCAGCATCGCCAGCAAAAACCACGGCTGCGACCCCGCAAAAGCCAGTGGAGCCATCCGCTCAGCCCGCCGAACTTCCGCCGGATTTGAACGAGACGGAACGCAAAATCGTGGAAGCCATCGGCGAATCTCCGATGCCGATTGACGATGTTGTTACGGCAGTGCAATTGCCAGTACATATTGTCCGGGCAACGATTGCCATCCTGCAAATGAAAAAGCTCGTCCGCCAAATCGAAGGGAATCAGGTACGGCGCAGTGAGACCTGAGCCGGGTTGCCAGGTCGATTGCAAGTTTCACATTATTTTCCAATGTTGGGATATTAAAAACCCTCGCCTTCAGGCAATATGTTGTTGACAGGATTTTCAGGATGGTCTCCAAAATGTTTGTTTATCCTGAAAATCGAGAACATGCAGCAGTGGTCGAGGAACTGGCAAAGGAATTGCAACGTGTGAAGCAGTTGCCGTAGTGGAAACCGTTTCAAGTACTGCGTCTTGGTGATTGAGTGACATTCCCCATGTGAGGGCTGCGCGATTTTAACGATTATGCGTTACGGGGCAATCCCCCTCGTTTGACCGGGCTTCCTTTGCCGATCAGAGCAGGGATTCTCTCTTGTTTTTGCCGACGAGCATGCTTCTTTTTCTGGAGGAAAAAATGAAAAGTCAACTTGCTTCCACCGCCATTGTTGCGGTTCTCTCTTTCGTGTTGGTGACTGGCAGCGAAACAGTCGCCGGTAGTTGCCCCGATCCTTGTGACAGCGTTTGCCTTGCACCGTGCGACAGCGTTTGTCCCTCCCCTTGCGACAATGTTTGTCAAGGAAAGTCGGGCTGCTATCTGACCGAAAAGAGCATTTTCGACTCCCCTCTCTTCGAGAACCGGATCGTTGGGAAGAAATCGAAATCGAGAATCCAGTTCTACGGCTGGATGTTGACCGGTATCACTGTCAACAATCACGGCTCAACCAACGAGTATGGCAACCCGTATCTTGGCGGGGCTTCCGCCTACGAATACAACAATCGTCGCAACAGCGATGGAACGTTGAGACGAGCTGGTTACAATGACGCTTCGGGCAATGCTTCCATTTTGATGCTGGAGCAACCGACCGATTGGAAAGTCAACCATCTTTGGCTCGGTGCCAAAAGGGACCTCACGAACCGTTTCGACTGGGGATTCCAAGCCGATTTCCTCTATGGAACCGATACCCGATACACCCGTAACTGGGGAGACCGGTCATTCGACTACGATTGGGGGAGCGGCGATTATTATCCGTCGTTTACACAGTTATTCGCCACCCTCGGAACGAAAGATTTGTTCGTGAAAGTAGGGAAATTTTCCGGCGGTTTCGCCTACGAGGGCTTGGCTGCCCCGAGAGAATTCTTCTATTCTCACGCCAATATTTGCTACGGTCGCCCCTTTGTGACGCAGGGAGCGATGGTCGAATGGCACCCCAACAAAAAATGGATGCTCACCGGCGGTTGGACGGCGGGCGTGTACAACAGTTTCGAGAACCCCTACGGTGACAACGGATTTTTAGGAAAAATCACGCACAACTTTACGAAAAATGTGTCACTGACGTACAAAATCTTTTACAATGACAAAGGGTATCGTAATCCCAATAATATTGCCGGAATTGATTGTCTCAACACATTGATTTTGACATGGAAAATCAACAAAGAGTGGTCATACATGGGAGAAATCGCTTACACCGACAATCAGTATTTTTCCACTGCTGCCAAAACCGGCGGCTACGCTTGGGGGGTCAACAATCATTTGATTCGCACGATCAACGAAAAGTGGTCGGTCGGATTCCGGGGCGAGTATCATTATTCCCAAAATTCGTTTTTCGACAATGTCAATGTCAGCGGCGGACAGGGGGGGGACCTTTGGAATTTCACGCTGGCGGCTCATTACAAGATCAACCCGAAAACAACGCTTCGACCGGAACTCCGTTACGATTACGCCGACTACAACAACGGCTATCGCCCGTTTGGCGGCGGAAACGTTAATGCCGAACGCAAAAACGACCAACTCTGCGGCGGCGTGTCATTTGTGGTGGTGTTCTAGTTTAGACGTTCGCCAGAAATGACCCTTGCCTTTTTCTCCGTCGAAATCTCGGTCCGCAGAAGTCAGGAGTCAGGAGACGCAATCGCAGAAGAAGGTATCACACCGCATGCGACTTCTGACTACTGTATTCTGACTACTGACTACTGACTACTTGTTCCAGAATGGGAAGGGGACAAACCGACCAATTATTTTTCAACGAAAGATGCAATACGAAAAAGGTGTTTCGGTCGTGATCCCCTGCTACAACAGGGAAGAGTATTTGCGAGAATGTCTCCAGAGCGTTCTCGATCAGGAGCATGATTTTCCCGTGGAGATTATCGTCGCTGATGACGGGTCTGAAGATCGCAGCATGGAAATCACGCAAACGATGAGTGCGTCCACTGCGAGTGATCCCTCCGCCCGTGCGTTCGTCCCGGCGATTCTCCCCTTACCAAAACCCGCCGATTGCCAAACACGCGGAGCGGGTCCCACACGAAATCGCGGAATTGCCCAAGCACGTTATTCCTACATTGCGTTTCTCGATTCCGACGACCTCTTTTTGCCGGGGCATCTGAAAAGATTGTTTCATTTTCTGGAAAATGAAAACAATGCTGAGGTTGCGGCTACAGTGGATCAACTTTATGGATTTGCGGAGAACATTGCCAAACGTTGGATCATGCCCTACCTTGATACCGATGTTGTCCACTTGGAGACATTTTTTCTTTCCCCTTACTTCAATCCTTCGGTGGCAATGATTCGACACACCGTGTTGGATATGCTTGAAGGTCCTTTTGAGGAAACTCTTCGTTTTGCTCAGGACATTGATCTTTTCTTTCGCATCCTGGAGCAGCACACGATTGCCATAGTGCCGGGGGAGGGGGCAGGGTTGCGTGAGCACCTGGAACGATCCACACGCGGCAAGTCCCCCTATTTACAGTATGAATATGCGGAGAAAGTTTTCCAGCGGGCAATCGCCCGGTACCCGTACCCCAAAAAATTACAGTGGAAACGAAGGGCAACTCTCCACTTCCGCCGCGCCGAAGGGGCTTTATGGGAACGCCACTATTTTTCCGCAGTCAAACATTTACTTGCCGCATTTTTTCTCGATCCAGTCCGTGCGATCCAAACGGTACTAGGCTTTCGTCGGAAATAAATACGCCACTTTTTTCCGTCTCACTTCCAGGAAGGGTAATGTGATTTTCTCCGAAAAACGGCTTGGTCATTTCCAGCGAAAGCCTAAAACGTTCGGTTATCGGAAGTTTCAACAGGCTTCGGTAGATGAATCAATTCTTTTTCGATGACCCGCATCGACTCCCAAACTCTGCCGCAGTAGCGGAGCATCAGGCAAAACCAGTATGCCACGACATACAGCGTTAAGACCGTCCAGCACCAGAGCACGCCGAGACCGAAATAGTGGATGCCAATGACACTGCCAATCGGCAACAGCGGTGCTAATATACCGACAAGCCGAGCAATAAATATGGTATCACCAGCCCCCCGAAGCGCACCGAAAAAGATCGCTAAACTGCTGTCGAAAAAGAGATACAGTGCGATAAACCGGAGCAATACCACACACAAATCATGAGCGGCGGCAAATTCTTCCGCGACGGCAAATTCTTCCGGGTTGGTGTAGGCAGCAAAGAGCGACAAAAACAGTTCGGGACACACCAAAAAAGCGAGTCCAAAAAATCCCGCATAGACACAGCCGATCATTTGTGCCGTCATGGTGACTCGCCGTGCCATGTCGGGGCGGTTCTTGCCGAGTTGGTTGCCCACCATGGAGGTGACGGAAATCCCGATGCCATTGAGCGGAATAAACGTGAACGAATTGAGCGTAAAAGCAATCGTGGTGGCGTTGCGCTGGACAGTTCCCATACCGCCGATCAGCAGAACAAATGCCGTAAAAGTGAGGCAGTCGATAAACGTGTAAAGTCCTGCCGGAATGCCGTAATAACAAATCCGACCAATCAGCGGCAGATCCAGACGCATCCCCCGCAGAATCTGAAACTTGTTGGCATTGTAATCGTGAACGAACATCAAGACCACATAAATCAAAAACCGCACCCAAAGGGTAATGGCAGTGGCAATGGCGGCACCGGCAAGTCCCCATTCGGGAAACCCAACGTTGCCGAAGATCAAACAATAATCGAGAAAAATATTCAGGAAAAGGCAGAAAACGTTGTTGTACATTTCGATTCGCATTTTTCCCAGCCCACGGAAAAAGGAAGCGGCGGCTTCTGCACTGATCGCCGCCCCACAGCCCAAAAGCGTGTAAAAATAATAGGTGCGCTCGAGTGCGACCAGCTCCCATTCATGCCCAAACAAAATGAACACCAAGGCAAACGGTTCAAACAGAAACAAGAGAACCGGCATGACCACGAAACCGAACCAGATGCCCTGCCAGACGACATGTCCGACACGGTGATCGTTGCCGCTTCCGTGATATTGGGCGACGAAGGTTGTCACCAGTCCGGCGGCGGCGAGCGGAATCGCAATGGCAGTCCAAAAGAGCATTCCCGCCAGCAACGAGGCAGTCATGGCGTCGGGCTGGACATCACTGTGCCACATCAGGAACAGACGATCAGTGAAATTGATCAGCGAGATACAACCACCGGAAATGATGAGCGGGACAGCTTGCCGGAGCACGTCGAAGCCTCCACAAGGACGTGTCCACCAGTTGTGTTCTTTATCCATAAACCGCCGCCTTCCAGTAGCATGATTGTATCGCAAGGCGGGATTGTGTCAACTTGCAGATCCCTACCGCTTAGCCCGACAACGAGAGGGCGGATGCGCGAGGGCGTAGCCGAAAAATGACCCGCTCCGGGTCTATCCCATTTTTGCCTTTCACGTCCAAGTCTTCGTCAATGCCGCATAGGCTTTCGCCAGAAAATAATTGGTCAAATTTTCCCTTTCCCATTCTGGAGCAAGGAAGTAGTCAGAAGTCAGGAGTCAGGAGTCAGAAGTCGCATGCGGTAAGGAACTGCCAGAGTCAAAT
>Ga0123353_10003720_pt1 | contig 19398 bp, 9 predicted proteins | sample TergutLab28metaG_3_FD_92763 | JGI IMG/M metagenome (GOLD analysis project Ga0123353, IMG submission 92763) | Labiotermes labralis P3 segment gut microbial communities from Petit-Saut dam, French Guiana - Lab288 P3 | ecosystem: Host-associated > Arthropoda: Insects > Digestive system > Gut ... | reverse complement strand
TTTTTATTCTATCTTCATTTTTTTATAAGCAATTCCATTGTTTCCAATTTCACTTATAATATCTGAACTACTCTGTCTTTCTTTGATGTCTTACTTCGTTGTTGATCCACATTTTAATATCCAGAAGTCATCTTTGTGTTATCACAGTGAGCGAACTGAGAACAACCTTAAGTTGTGCAAGTCACAGGAATGCCTTCCTGCTGTCTCACCAGTAATATTCTGCAACGTACCAGAAGTGGCTTGACAAAACTTTTCCCGAAATGTCGTTCAAATCAACAAGTCTACCACAGTGAGCTGAGGGCAGGACATAGTACGCTGATTTAAAGTGAGAAGTGATTAAAGATTTAGTTCGGGAATGCAGTAGAGATCGTTTCGTAGACTTAAGCTTGGATGGGTATGTAGTATGGAAACATTTCTTAAAGAAGCAATTGGAGAGGTTGTGCACATTGTCACTCCACGTCATTCCTTGTCAGGCACAGACTGGAGGCGGAGGTACAACTCTAACCCATTCGTCGGCACTATAAGGGGGCGGGTGGTCATCACCTCGCTGTGTTCGCTTTACCCCAAGAATGGGCCGGTACCCATTGTGGGTGGTCGATGGAGCCGGTCTGTACGGCACAGAAAATGTCACCCCACCGGGGTTGGAGCCCCGGACCGTCTAACCTACAGCGAGTTGCTATACCGTCAACGCTATTCCGGCCACATGAGAGGTTGTATACTGAATTAATTATATTAATGGTGAGAAAATTGGCAGGCATTACGAGCACGAAAATAAACCTTTGAACAAGGTAAGTTATCCGTTATTCTTGGATGTGGCCCCTCGTCTCTGCGTGAATGGTGCCAGACGCTTAGAGAGCGTGTTGGTGTCATCTTCAGTTGCCCAAATATCCGTGGATATTTGGACTGTTGCGTTGCGGAAGCCCAGAACCTCTCAAACTATGCTTAATTTATTGAGTTGCTGAGGGATTATTCGCTTCAGAAGAAGAACTGTATTGCATGGATTTATCCGTGTTTCGTTTCATTTTATTTAAAGAAGATATTAGTTTCTGCGACTGCACAAATGATACGGAAGGAAGCAGCGGTGGTCTGATATGACATATTTGCTAAGATAGTGAAGTTATAATTTTAAAATGCATGCGGGTGTAAATATATGAGTTTGAGTGAAATATACGATTTCGGTTTCATCCCATAAAATTCTCCGAACAGTTACAATAACTGTCAACCTAAGACATCGACTGAAGAGTTTTTATAGCAAGCGTGGAAAGGAAACCGGAGAAGAGGATTGGTGGAAGAATTAAATAAACTCATTACGAGCCACCTCTCAAATACAAGTGGGGAGCCTACATCCTGAACTTTTACCAACTGGGAGGTTATTAGTTTCCTTGGCAAAAGCGCACAAAGGTATTTCTGAGCAAAACGGTACATGTCTGTTTTGCCTCATCCTTGACATGCAAATTCAACTACCTCACGTCGAACCACCTGAATTTTACTGCAGCTCCCGTAGGTCCCACATTACCATTAGACTCACCACAGTTATTTTGATGTAAAAAGGTAAAGGAAAACGTTAAAGCAGTTCCATTACAGACCTGTACAAGCCCAGAGGGTTCCAGGAAGTTAAGGCTCCCAGATTTTGTCACAACGGCACAGGATGGTGGTAGGTTGTCAGCCTTACGCACCGGCCGCCTTTACCCCAGGAAATACTCCTGGTAATCATTTCTGTTGGAGGCTGAGTCGACCCCAGGACCATAGTGCGATGGGAAGGATTATGTCAATGAAAAATCCACTGACACCAGGTGGGATCGAACCAGCGACCCACAGATTTGTAGCACAGCACCTTATTTTTACGTAGTCATCAAAATCTTACTTTGATAGTCGCCTCTGGACTCAATAAATTCTATGACGCAATAGTGGTTAATGTACTAGCCGAGCACGAGTATATAAAGGGTCAAATTTACCTTCTCAGTTTATATAAGTCATAACAAAATAAATGTATTAGAGCAACTACAGGGAAACGCATGAAAACGGGAGAACAGCGAAGCCTCGAGAAGTCAAGTAGATGTTTCCTTCCCTTCATTTCTAGTACATTTAGTTGTGCATTCAGAAAGTCACTAGAAATATGATGACAGGTTGAGGACTGAATAATCTAGCTGAGAACAAGGACAAGTGGCAGGGCCGTATGAACACGATAATGAAAATTGCGTTTCAATTTCTTAGCAGGTTGAGGAACTATAAAGTTCTCAAACGTGCTGTGCTCCATGGCTTTATTTAGCTTAGAGACTCACGTTCCTAAGCTAACTAATGAATAATGAATTGGGAAATAAGTGGAAGGAAGCAATCCAGGCCTAATTTAAGGCTATCCAAGATAATGTCTGGAAACACTGAGGTTTCACACAACACTTCATTCAAGGTGATCTGTTTGTTTTCCGACATTTTAAAATGCCACTTCTCAAATAAAAGCCTGAATCCTTACCTACTGAGTCAACGTGATCGGTCAAGTTATTCAGACGTAGGATACCTGACACCATCGGCTGGATTCAGAATTGTGTTAGTGTAATGTACCAGCCGTTGACCCAAACCTAAAGTGTCAGTGGAGAGTCAAACTTGATTTTCCCAAATAACAGATGGACTTAGCAACAATAAAATGTCACGCTTTGTACTTACAAATTTAAGATATTTTCTCAGGTCTTTATCTTTAATTTTTCCATAGCCCCTTATCCTAATTTTTTAATTCGGTACTCAACGAAATATTCCGTCTATATTTACTCGTTCCATCATTGAAACCGAACTTGCTCTTTACAAGTTTAAAAAAATGTAATAATGAATTCCATTTATTTAATTAGTATACCAACAGATGCACACATATAAAAGTTTCACATTAAAACACTAAAATTGCTCCGACATGTTTCGATCCTAAGTTCATCCTCAGGAAGCTACACTTTCCTCGGTAAAGTCACAATTAAAAATAGTCACTGATTAATGTCGTTGTACTAATAGGGTGTTGTGGCAACATGTCTTATTATGTGAGGGTATGTTGCTGAGAGTGCCCTACTGCGGGTGTGCGTCCTGTGCTTGCCTTACCTGAGGATGATTTTAGGATAGAAACATGTCGGAGCAATTTTAGTGTTTTAATGTGAAACTTTTATGTATGTGCTTCAGTTGGTATACTAATTAAATAACTTGACGATATGCGCGGTGCAATAATAAGGATAATGAATTCCATATCTGAGCTTTCAGTATGTATAACTGGCGGCCATGCGCGAAAAACAAATACAGTAACTGTTTAAACCTAAAAAAAATTATAAACCTTTTCATTTGGTAAATGCGTTAACTCTAAATACTCGTCCCAGTTGTTTGAAATACGAACAGTAATACTGGCAGCTGTTCTTTGTTTTGGGCAAATAATTTATTTTGTATCGATTTATTCACTGTAGATTTAAAATTCAAGGCTATTCCCTAGCGAATAGTCGCAATTGTAATGTTAGTTTTGTAAAAATTCCTCTCATTAGCACGGTATATAAATAAAACAGAACCTGCAATTTAGAGGAGGAATGCAACAAGAAACGCCCCGTATACAGAGCTTGTTTTAGATTGTTATTTTATAGAGCCATGCTCTATGATTCTCTGGATATATAGGGTCGAACATTTTGGACGGGAGAAAAAGTGTTGTAGAAGGCGAGAAAACGGTACTTCGTGTTGGCCTAATCTAGGGCACTCTCTTGCAAGTTGTGGGAGGGGTACTGAGTACAAGAACGTTAGAACAGCAGCTTGAGCCAACTTTGCTTGTTATTTGGTGTGAACTTTGGAATATTGCAATAGCTCTATAAATAATTTCATGAAATAGTTAGTACAGACAAGCCCCAATGTTCCTGCATCTCAATGGTCAAAATTTCGCCCGTAATTGATCACTCATACATGTTAATGTTCCAGACCTTCATGAATGGTTCCGGCGAATCAGGATGAGACCATGTGGATGGGATTGGGCTTCTTCAACTGTCCTTTTATTGTGGAATTCACTCTGAGCTCTGTCAAGCTCCATCTCTTATTGAGAGTGGTGGATTTCTGTCGTTCATTACGTAATGTGCCTGTCTTCCAAATATATAAAATATTGTCTGCTCTCAAAAGTGATTGTGTTTTATTGAAACAAAATTTCGTGCTTTTTGCACTTTTGAGGTTACTTGTTATCTTTATTACTGCTGGTTTTGCAAGTTCTTGGAATCAAATAGGCATTTTACTTGGAAAACTTAATCCTGTGTTCGTGTTTCCGCAGGTTATGGTAGTTCTGTCGGTTTTATTTAATCACAGTCCTCAATAGTCCACTGTACTTCAGTGTTAGTGTTGCTAATGGAAAGGGCACCTCAGGATTAAGATCTAGATATATAGAGTATGTAGAATTAATTTTTGGAAATATTTAATTTTAAATTTTCTGATTCTTTTTGCTCTGTAAGGTTGTGTCCGTTTTAATACTTAAAAGACTCTTTCTGCTAGTTTAATTTTTTTACTTATGGTATGCGTAAAGAGTTTTCACTTTGTCTGAGAGGAATATTTCCTTTAAGTTTAAAAACTGTAAGCACCTTTCATCTGAGACCCTTGCTCACCTCATAATTAATTAAAGCAGTGACTAGTTTCGATTCATATACCAGAAGGCACTAAACAACAGAATGATGTGGCCTTTTATGCAAATGAGTGTAAGAAAACCGTATTTTTCAAAATTTCACACATTCACTTCTTGATTTATGGAAAAGGCAACGCAAGCTACGTACTGTATTGTATTGACAAACGTGATAATATGAGCAACTTCGCAATTTACGCCCTTTATCTACTTAGGAACCATGAGATCGGCGGGACATGTACCACAAATGGCAGCTGCAGAATTCATAAAACATTAGTATCAGAGGTGTAATGGTAAGTATCACGTAAGAAATGTTAAGGATATGAGGGAGGATTTAATTACGTTGGATATGAATATTAAAGCACGGCTAGATATCGTGACCACAGCAACCACACTAAGTGGAGTGGGGCACGCGGTGGCGCAATTGCTTGAGGCACTGCGCTACAAGCCGGAAGGTCGCGGGTTCGATTAAAACAATGGGATTTCCTGTTAACTTAATCGTTCTGGCCGCACTATGGCCCGGCAGTCGACTCAGCCTGTAACAGAAATGTGTAACAGTTACATCTCCTGGGGGGTGAGGGGGGGGGGGTAAAAGCGGTCTGCGTAAGGTGAAAACCTTACCACTTTCATGTATCAATTTCCTAGCAATCTGGGAGCCTCAGCCTGCTGGATCCATATCGACCCGTCCAGGCCTTACATGAATTGCTTCACATTTACTAGGCGGCGTTCTTCTTCGCTGAGCGACTGTCGACTTCTCAAGCATCATTGTGCTGCACGACACACAAATAATATTTTTATTAACCAAATAATGCACATACGAGAAAAAATTACTTGAAAACACCACACATTTCTCTGTTTTTATTGTATATAGTTCCTATTCTATCTGAAAATTTTTTTTTGTTACTTGCCACATGAGCAGCAAAACAGTTGCAAGGTAAAGCAAGTTATTGGTCGGATATATGTCGATAGGTTATTACTCCAGCTCCGTATTGAGGTAATTCAGTTTCTTATCACTTCCCAGAGATTGGTGTTCTTGTTTGTGGCTCTCGTCTGAAACTTAGTTCCACTAAGCAAAATAATAAAATTATATGAACAAGATAGGCTGTATACATATAACCTAACCTAGCGGTACTTTTGTACGATGTATATACGTCGACGGCTCTCTGAAGAATTTAATACCCTTTTACTCTAAGACAGCCCTTCCATGCTGACTGAATGTCGCCAGCAAAACATAAAAACTTGAATTTTATGTTTATGGTTCCGTGCATAGCTGATCTATATTAATAATTTTCCAACGAGATCTCGTTGGACAGTTATTAACATACATACAAATTTCTGGCTACTTTTTCTCAACTTTAACCAAATTTGGGGCTTCTAGACAGTTTCTCATTGAAGACCACAGGAGGAAATTTCACGCAAATAAATTCAGTGCAAGACGCGGTGTTACATGCGGAGAGGTGGACGGACACAGTGAAGGAAATATGCGCTTCCCGCGGCTGTGGAAAAGCCCCTAAAAGTTGGCAAGGACGACATCCCGCTGTGTACCCGTGTGTGTAGAACCACTTTCTCTTTCTTCATAAGCACAGATTATGTACAGAATGTATGCAGTTAAAATTTCCAATCGAATAATTCAGACTTAAGTTTTACGTTTTCTGTAATTAGTTTCTTAACACTGTGTAGCTATTGCATTGTTTAATTTTTTTTGACGTTTTGCGGACCGTACATCTCAGTATATTTGTCTCAGTAATTAACCAACCTGATGCAAAAAATTTGTTTCACACTAAGTTTTTTTTCATGTCTCTACATGTTTCTAGCACATGTGCTCATCATCAGGAGGTCAAAATTGCATTACACAGCCTCTGGTATCATCACGCATATAGGTGTGATGATACCAGAGGCTGTGTAATGCAATTTTGACCACCTGACGATGAGCCCATGTGCTCGAAACGTGTAGAGGCATGAAATAAACTTACTCTAAAACAAAAATTTTGTGCATAAAGTTGGTTAATTACTGATACAAATGCACTGTTTAAGTTCACATCCTTTACGATAAATTTAACTAATAAAAAATTGTGACATTTTCAAACCGTAGTCATACAAGACCATTCAAACAACCACTTATAACAATATGAATTAAATTATTACCTTTTTCTTCGTCTTGAACCTGGTCTCAGGGGGCTAATTTAGTAATTGACCGAGTGAGCGTTCGTTGCAGTATTCAAAAGCATGTTTTTAATTGCAAATATTATAGGGTTTAATTTTTAAAAATTAAAAATAATAAAAGTCATAGACACTTTGTTTAAACTTATACTTTTTGGTCTCCTTGGTTATGGAACCATAGAGAGTTATAAGGCTCTCCATATTCAGGATACTTGTGGCCCGAGTTTGGGAGCAGGACGTTTCACCGAAACGTTCTGAATCACCAGTTGCTATTACATGTTATCATACCTCAGACTCCTACAGCTTATTATAATTTTCGTCGCCGTAGAATCTTTTCATTTGTAACAATAATAGAGTTATAGAGGGCAAGAAACCACGTCTTTTCCCAAAAGAATTCCGTCCCCGCGGACACCTACTCTGTCCTCCTCAACAGGGATTTATGTCACGTTATTTCTTGACTGTCTTCAGCATTGTTAGGTGAATTATTTTTGTCGCGTATATTCACTGTAAAAACATCAAGTGTTTTTCTTTAAAGCATAGCTTTAATAGCTTCCTTCATTATTCGCTCCATTATGTGGAATTAGGCCTGTATTGTATCCTTGCAGGACCGTTATGTAAGATGTTTTGTAAGAAGGCTCCTTAGGAAAGTATGCTAATTTTTCTTTGAAGGTTCGTGCAGAGAACGGTGACGTGTCAATAACTGCATAATGTTGTAGTAGAGACATTGTGTGCAGCTTTAATTTTAGTTACACTCGACAGTGCGTTCCATTATACCATACTTCTTGTCAAGCTCAAATTGATGCGCACTGTTTACCAATGTTTTATGTTATTTTCCCTAAGCTCCTGCCATTTTGTGGTTGCTCGTTTTTAGCTCGGAAGATTATAAATTTCCTGGAAAGTTAATTTGGACAAGATTATCTTCATCGTATCACCGTGCATTTCGTAGAGTAATTTAATTAACACACCAACTAATGCACATACATAACATTTTTACATTAAAACATTTAAAATCGCTCCAATATGTTTCGGTCCCAATATCATCCTCAGGGAGCTACACCGTTCCCTGCCAAAGTCACATATTTAAAAACAATGGCTGATTAATTTCCTTATATTAATTTGGTGCTGTAGCGGCATGTCTATAATATAAAATATATTTATTAAGTAGATTGTACAAACAATATAGTAGGATTAGATTGTCAAAATAATATAGTAATAATTGAATTTTGTACACGAATAATTAGGCTATCTGGATTGAAGCAAGATTTATGCCTACCGTATTGTGTAAGTCGTACGCTGCTGAGAATGCGCCTGTTACAGATATGTTGCTACAGCACCAGGTTAATACAAGGAAATTAGTCAGTGAGTGTTTTTAAATATGTGACTTTTGCAGGGAACGGTTTAGCTCCCTGAGGATGATCTTGGGATCGAAACATGTTGGAGCGATTTTAAATGTTTTAATGTAAACATTTCATGTATGTGCATTAGTTGGTGTGCTAATTAAATGATTCTACAAGATTATTCAAATTCACAAAACTAATTTGGACTGCGAAGGTTTAAAATAGTTACATCTAGTTAAAAGAATGGGGCAGTCACCACATGTGAAATTTTCCATAACAAAGATTGTATTCATAATAACCAACTACTTTCTTCCAATGCTGTTTTAATATCTCATTGAACACAAGATCACAAATTTAAATATAGTTTTATACCTTTTATGGCCCGAATTTGTTTTTCAGGGTCGAATATGAACATCGACCGTAATCTATGCGGCTTCAAGGGACCCCCACCTTTCGGGAGGCTGGAAAAACTGTTTCATTTCAGATTTTATGTCAAGTATACCATGTATTTCGTATATAGGTTTTAGATCTTTATACTTGTATTATCATTTCAGACCAACACTTTAATGGGGTCCCAAAATTTATTTTTTAGTACAGTAACAGAAATATGTCGAGCCGTTACTCCCCTTTGTCCTTGTGTTACTATACTGTTTAGTTTAGGTTCTCACATTGACCAAAATGCTACAAGATCAACGATTCACAGAGCTGAATCACACACTAATTTATGTACTTTTCGGACAGTTCGTTCCAGTTACTCTTGTATGTCCGAACTGTCTGCTCTTAGTACGTGATTGTTTACAGTGGCTTCATTGCGTTAGGGAGAAGCTATTCGACACTGATACAACCCTGTTGGTCAAACAGCCGCGTAAATTCGGAGTTAAAGTTTCGAACACGTGTTTTGTCTCCTTCTCACAGAGGTTTTTAAAGTTTATTCTCTCTGGAAGTTTTATTAATAATTTTTCTCACAATTCCCCCCTCGTCCTTCGCTGTCCAGTCTGATCCTCAGAGCCGCAATTAAGATTTCCTTCGGCTTGGGCACCTCAGCGCCAAACAGAGATGGAATTTTGAAATTGCTGTATTAATTTCATTCATATAACGTATTTCTAATTACACGGAGGCCTATGTGAAGAACACAATACATGAAACAATAAACACTTTGAAGTCTACAGTTTCAATCCACGTTACTAATACAAAGTCATTTCGTAACTCAAGAGAGAATACAATGTGCCCCCAGTAGAAAGATTAATTGGTGAATAATGTTGAAAGAATTAGGACTGCAATATCTAAGACACGTACGGAATACAAGAATATGCTCTATGGGCGAAATGCAGTATTCATTGTTAAACCTTGCTGGAAAGATAATTAATTCTGACTATTTATAGGGTTAATAAACACGATAATCACGATTTCTAAGAAGTGTTTTAAAACAGACATTTAAAAAAATCTCAGAAATCGAGGAACAAAATTAGATGCCTAGCTGTGTTGGTATTGATTTAATGGAATTCATCGTCTTGTGTCTTTGAAACCATCAAAATAAATAATATTATCACTCTAGTAGAACTATATTATCTTAAAAAGGCTACATGATTTAAATTTAATAATATATTATCAGGTTAATTATAAACTGCAGGTAAAACACAATTTGCTTTGTAAGCTTTCTGATGGATTGATAAATCCGAATCATTTACCGTTTTTAGAAAGTTATTTAATTGTATTGGACTGATAATATTGTGTGGTTGCGATGGTATAAATGTTGTATGTGCAAGTAATTCTTTGTCTTCTGTGTTAGAAAATGCGCAATTATGGCGTCAATTTGTGCGTCCTGTTGAGGATATTGTTGCATATCAAACAGGCACACCTTTTCTTCTGTAATGCTTCTTCTAAAATCAGGTCTCAACACTGTCATAGGGAGAAAGTATGTTTACACCTCGTCTCAGTATGGCCGCTGTCACTAAAGATTTATCGTATACGAAGCTTCTCTCCACCCGATGTTTGCAGTTTGCTTTCCCCTGTAATCAGTTTACCGCGTTTTGTAAAAGATTCTAGAAGAGCTGACCTCCAGCTAGCAACCCAGGCCTTGAACCTACTCAAAATATTTCTCGGCACACTACGGAACGCCTTGTGAAACAGTGACGATTTCTTGTGGAATATCTTCTTCCAGTTCTTGTGAAGAATGGGGGCTAATAACGTGAACTCCGACTTTTATTAATCTCCAAAAATAATAATGGTAGGAATTTAAACATGGACACCTAGGAGGCCAAAAACCCCATTCGGGAGACATCTCTTCTAGGGCAGCTACTGACAATTTATTGTGTCGGCCCTGGCATTTTGCTGTATGAATTAGCCGTGTATTTAGCTGTTGTGCTAATTCGCAGAAGAATAGTTCTGGAATTAACTTAAAGTAGCAGTGGTAATGTACTGTTACTTAAAAAAGAAAAGAGGGCCCTATTATTTTGCGCTCACTCAACACACACCAGACTACAAATTTAAGGTCCTGACAAGGGACTCGAAAAATTGCATGTGCATTTTCAGATATCAATACAGTATATAATATTCTACCCTTTAACATACTGTACGTTATCCGAGAAAAACACGAGATTGGAATCAAGAAATTATTTGGATACCCACTGTTGATACCACTGCCAGTTTGAAGTTCTTCCTTCGAAATCTGGTGGAAATAAGTTTCGTACGGATCTAATTGTATATGGACCTAGCTTCAGAAGTTTCTTTCCCCACGTGAGCTTGGGCTTTTGACACTCCACATCGAACAGTCAAAGGGGCCAAAGTTTTAATGCGGTTTGTTCTCTTTTGATGGCCCAAATAGTCCTATTTCGTTTTACATTAAACCTGTGTTTTGAAAATCTCCCACTCTTTCATAATCTGTTTTTTTTTGCACGGAACTAATCAAGGATTTTTCTTTACGAAATTTGCTGCGACATCCCTTTCATGCTGCCTAATTTGTAAAAGAGATGCAGTAGAACACCTTCTGTTCAACACAATACATTTATCACACACAATGACCTGTCCCTATGACACAAAAGAACTCAGCTGGGCATGTCCAATGTAGAGGTGACAATACACGAAAAGGACGATGTAACATAATCGCAGACTTAACTTCTTTTGCTGTGCTCGGTTTTCCCCATGTTCGAAACGTTTTGAAGGTACCCTTCAGGTAAACTTTCAAAATATTATATACATAAAATATGTATTACATTTACTTATAACTTTTGCCTTCTTCATTTTGCGCCTTGAAACATTGCGCCTGAAGCAAATGCCTTACTTACCCTCCCCATTTGACGACCCTTGTTCTCTTTATCAGCGTGTATGTAATCGAGTGTTAAATGGGACAAGTTTGCGGGTGGGGGTATAAGGACTATTGTCCCTGAGCGAGCGGTGGAGTTGATTCATAATATGCAAGATATGGAGCGCTGATTGCGATGTTGATGAAGACTGAATTTCTTTGCGTTCTTGCAGCCTCTCGGAGCAGCCCTTTGCCTCGATACCCAGGTCTACAACCCACGAGCAATTTACTTCTGCATGGTCCCAGAAATTGTTGGAGGCACTGTACTCCGAAACGTCGGTAACTATTCACCAATAGACAGGGCGTCATATGCCTGAATAATTGAGTTTTGGTTCATATTATTTTAACTTTATTTATTTATTTGTCGTCTTCTTGACAACACAGTTACTACGTCAAGCAGGGCCACAGCGTAGATTTAGTGGATGATTTTATAGAATGATAAACTAGACTGCATTCAAAATTATTCACATACGAAAAAGCAATTCTGATTATTCGGTGGTAAGCTTAACTCGAAATTAGCCTAATGTTAACTGAGACCAGAGTCATAAAGCGGGTTCAGTTTAACTGATTTTAGCTTCACAGTGATCTTTAAATTGTAGATGTTATGCAGATTTGAATTGTTTCGTGTTTATGGGTCGTGAATTTGGAATAATGTGGAAGGAAACTGTGTGTGAGTGTGTGTGTGTGTGGGACACTCCTTGTGGATATAAAAGATACATATAGCACCGTGGACGAAAAAACTGAAGGAAATAGTTCACTTGAAAGACCAGGGATTAGATGGATTGGCCGTATTAAAATTGTTCATTAAGACGCAGGAAAAAGTGTAAAGTATATGCTTGTAGTTCTAGAAAGGGGCCAGTAACGGTTTTTTGTGACACGCTGATGAACTAAAAGATTCCCTAAAACAGAGGGAATTCTTGTCCACCTGTACTCCCAACTAAAAATTTGGCACCTGATTTTGAAATGATCTGACCTTGCGTTCGTCGTTCTAATGTACCTATGTACTGCTCCGTGTGCGACCCTCCAACAGTCGCCAGTTTCCTTGCAAAATACTGTTCTACAAACTGGCTAGAAATTTGAATGTCCGCGTTGATGTGATTCCATTTGACTGAGCCTCTATACAAGTTTAACTTGCACTGTTGTATGTTTAGTGGAACCCTGTGCTCCTAAAACTAATGTAGTATTCTACCGCTTACCCTCCCCTCTCAACGTCAGTGTCCCTCACCAAGGCTTCCACCCTTCTACAAACACAGTGACGCGGTACGATGCGTTTGTGTTTCAGTGTGAGCTAGGCACCAGTGCCAGCAGGATCGTTCCGGTATGCTGTAAAATGCATTCTGTGTTATATAACAGTAAGTGGCTGATAACGACTTTAACAACGGCCTAAAATACAGGGTTTCCTCTTAGAGTATGAGGCAAAATATATTCATTTTCTCTGTGTGTGTATGTGTGTGTGTTACGCGTTTGACGGTGAGTCAACAGAAAAGACTGCCATTCCTGTTTCGTATTATAACCTAACTCTGGAATCAAGTGTGAATTATTTCTTCGTGACGGACTATCTTTACTCTAAAATCAAGCGTTTTAACGTTGTCGGTTGATGGTTGTTTGGCGTGGAAGCTATTGCCACATGTGGCAGCATTTTCTATACATTTTTGTGAATTGATTTATTTAAAGTGGTGCAGTTTGTTTGACGACTGTTGGCAAGATGAGTGTATGACGGAAGTTGAAGATGTTTAATTAGGATAATGTGTTTGCGCGTGAGGTGCTATCTTTTGAACTTGCGAAGCGTAGTAAATAACTAATTTCATTGCTGTCGGCATCAATGTGCTGTGCGTGCTGTGCTATTTTCTGTACCTATGGAATGTGTGATGAGGCACTAATCAAATTTGCACACGTGTACGGAAGAGTTTTCTAAAATATATTTCAAAACGGAAAATTTTATACAACCTCATGGGCTAAATATTGAAATTTTTTGTGTTATAGTTAACAGTGGCGTATACACTTTCACAAAAAGTGAAAGAGGCAATTTTAAAATTTATTTACTGTATTTGAACAAGACTGTAACTATTTTTATTAGACGCACTCAAAAATACTACAGACAAGAAAGTTCCACGTAACTGATACACATCACTCTCCTTATAACTGGTGGTCTACAGTCAGAAACGGACAGGAAACAATCCTTACTACTGACGACAATTTAATAATTTTTACCCTTCCCTTCCCTCTTTCCCACCCCATCCATTAGTTACTTACCTTTTCCTTCCCAACAAAGTATTTCCAACCTTACTTATCCGCAAATCCAATACAGTAAAGAACCTCTTTGCACGAAAGAATGTAAATTCCCACTGCCGAACGATCTTACATTCATATCACTATCTGTGTTATAAACCATTTTGGTGTTGAAAAAAATATAGGTGACCGAAATATTTTCTGTTGGTATAGTAAAATATCAGAAGTCTAATATTTTTAAAAGTAAGATTTTCAAAGCACATTAGACAAAATTAAAATGAAACATTATCATTAAAGCAGACTTTCTTAAGATGAAATGGCCCCTAATCCCTACTGCTGACATAATGTGATGCAAAAGGTAACTAACCTAGGTATCTCGAATACAAAGAAATTCTAAATATAAAATTACAAAGACAAAGATTCTTGCAGATTTATACACTCGAAAATTATCCAAAAGGAGAGTGTTTTTTTAGACCTGCCATGCAGAGTTTTTTTACCTAAACGTGACAAAAATGAATTAAATTAATTCCCCTCAACGCAAAACAAGAGTAGAATCTCAATTTCACTTTCTTTGGAATTCGATAATTTTATTAAGCTTTCTTCTTTACTTGACAACACCTAATTGAAAGCAATTTTCTATAGTATTTTGGAAGTTAGGATTAGATATAAAAGACAATCGTGGTGGGGGGTTCCGTGTGCAAGTGTTGTGTGCCCTGCTGCGGCGCAGAGCCATCTGCGCACAACAACAAACAAGAGAGCATCAGAAATCCCTCCCTGCCGTCTCTGTTACCAATTCAACAATTACAAGACATAGAGGAAGAGGAGGACAACCAAGTAGACCAGCTCGAATTGTTAGATCAGCGGATATCTTCATCGCCACCGTTGAGGAGGGAAAAGAAACACCGTAGGCAGTTTGCCAACGTCTTTAACAACAGTCCGTCACCGACATTTTCAGTAACTACTCCAGTGAAAGCAACAAAGCATAAAGTTCGCACGCGTTCTGTTGCTAGCACAACGAGCAGTGATACCAGCGGAGGAAGTATCACCAAAATGCAAGCTGAACAAGGAAGTATCGGCGACCTTAAAAGTTACCACAACCGCTACCTTAGAAGTCGTCGGCATACCTTAGCCAACGTTCGGTGAGTAAATAAATTTGCCTTTGAATGTTTGAAATTGTGTATTTTTTCTTATTATGTCCCTTTCTTATTGGTGTAACCACACCAAATTTGCAAGATTGTATGTTTTCTTAGAGCATTGTGGGAATGAAAACGTAGAACACCCCCGAATATGCAGAAATGATATGGCACTTAAAGCGACGAAAGTAATGTATAAAATTTTAACGTGATTGTGGAAATTTGTTTTTTTGGCTGCTGAAGCAGTGGCTAAGTGTGGACTTAATTGTATATGCGCAAGCTCTGTAAGTCTCACCGCTGTAAGGCTACGAATTTTACGGCGCGTGTATTTGTAGATAATAATTTGTGCTTATCTCAGTATTTAACCAACTTCATGCACAAAATTTGTCTCACAATAAGTTTTTATTTCGTGCCTCTACATGTTTCGAGCACATGTGCTCATCATCACACCTATAGGTGTGATGATACCGGAGGCTGTGTAATGCAATTTTGACCTCCTCATGATGAGCACATGTGCTCCAAACATGTAGAGGCACGAAATAAAAACTTATTGTGAGACAAATTTTGTGCATGAAGTTGGTTAAATACTGAGATAAATATACTGAGATGCACGGTCAGCAAAACGTCAAAAAATAATTTGTGCATTGAGGCCTACAAGCAAATGCTTGACTCATGTACTCAGTCTAGTATTTGTTATACAGTTTCCATATTTCGATGCTAGAAATTCTTGCGGTTGTGGCTGTAAATGTCGCTGTCTGCTGGGATGTGACGCCGTGTAGATTGTTACAAATTTATCGACATTTAGGAAGGAACTTTGCCTCAGCCACACTTATTTATTTCCAAATAACTGCTCAATTCCTGTTGATGCTCCTACATATTTCGGCTAAAAGTCGCAGTCATCATCAGGGAGCTACAAGTGTTGAAGAAGTGTAAACGTGCTACATAAGTTGTCGAATGTAAATGATAATGTTTAAGTGACACATTCCCGTTGTGCAAGTCAATCTATATATTTATTAAATATCTGTCATGCAATAACACTATCAATAATTTACAATAATGTTGTTTCATGACATTATATTTAATAATATAGGGATAAATGGTGGGATATTTATGGGTATTAGTGTCAATCCATTAATGTACAATATTATTAAAATTTCATTAAATTTAAATCTCAAGTGAAGCATTAAATGAACGTAAAATTTAGTACCGAAACATCTGGTGATAATGTTTTCTGTCGAGTTTATACAAGAGAGAGACCTTAGATTTAGATATTTCGTGTGCACTCCGTAAGTGAAGGTAATGTACAGATTTCCACTCTACCACAAACTGGAGAGAAATCCTTTACCACCATATGTTCCGGATGATACGTTTGACGTGCTTTTATACGTCACTTGTATTACGGTTTTCTTATGATTTTAATAATGTTCTATATTTGTGTAATGACACTAACATATATAAATATTTTACAATTTTAGTTGAACACGTACGTAACAGGCTGTGCAGTTCTTCAGTAGTTGTAGCTCCCTGAAGGTGGCTGCAGTTTGTAGCCGATGTAATATGAAAGAGCATTAAAACCAAAACTGCAATTGGTTGGAAACAAGCTGGTTATGAAAGTTGAAATAAAAAAATAACATCACTATGCTTAAAACGAAATTGGAATTATGTTTTTTTTTTAGAATCTGTCACAAAATCTTCACTATATTCACGCAGTTTCATATATGATAATGAATTCGATTGAAATAAACCTGAAAATAATTTCTTTGAATGTGTAATGTAGTATCTCCCCCCCCCCCTCTTGATAGTGATTAGGATTGCATCCTTTAAAGAAATTTAAAAACGAATCTTACTTAGGTGTAAATTATATGTAAATAATGTTTTATTTGCAAATCTTGATATGCACGTAACGCGGGGCTTCTTGACTTTTCAGACGGGGTAGAAGATATTTACATCACATTTGGAGGGATGAAAGTATTTAGAGAGAGATATTATTCCTCGTATTGTAATCATTTGGGTTATTGCACCGCGTAGGACGAGACGTTTATTCGACTTCGGTTTACCAGTACTGTTTGAAGCAAATTAACACAGTCTGAAGGTGAAGTTCCTTCGTAACATGGAAACATGTTTGTTGTGATCACACACGTGCTAATAACCTTGAAACTTCTCGCTTAGAGACACTCATCACGACACGCAGAAGAAATATCAACATTGTAATACGTTCCACATTCCGTGCATTAATTTATATAATACTTATCAAGAATCGAAAAAATGGGCTTAATTAAACTTACGTATTTCTGTTGCGATATTTTCACCTACAGGTTTCGGCCGGTAATCCGGCCATCTTCAGGGTGACATCTCTGTTACAAAAATACAGTGTGATCAAATGTGTCATATTTTTCCACAGTATTGGATTCACTAAGATTATCGGTTAGAAATTTCTGTAGGATGGTAGTATGAAATGATATAAAATAAATTAATGATTATAAATATCCGAATTTAAAAGTGTATAAAGTTGGTAGTGATGTCTGCAGTCCGTAAGTGTGATTGGTTTCAGTCCAGAGTATGTGATGCTGTGCTGTGTGGCTGGTGTACTATCCGGAAAGGAAATGACTCCAAACTTCATATAATTTTAACTTCGGATATGATAATCTATATTTTATTTTATTTTGAATCTTTTTTACTCTGATCTTACAGAAAATTCTAACAAATAATCATAGAAAATTCAATATAGTGGAGTAATTTGACACATTTGATCACATTGTGTTCTTGTAACAGAGATGTCACCCTGACAACGGCCGGATTACCAGTCGAAAACTGTAAATGGAAATGTAATAAAAATATATAAGTGCATTTTGTTGGTTCTTGATGCAAATTATACATAACAAGATATTTACTGAAGCGTTAGATAATCCTTAACATAAAAAGTAGTAATCAAAACTTATGGTGTAAATTGGACAATGTTGTTTTCGTTTTATGCACTTTCCTTATTCCACTTAAGCTCTAAATAACTGCGGGCAGAATGTTTTTATTTTTTCGTAGCGCCTCCGCATCCGAGAGGGCACTTATCTTCGTTGCGTACGTCTGTAAGCCCTCCTGTTTATTTTTATAACATATATTTGGGTTTGTTACTAATATTTATAGATACATAGTGATCTCATTTAGGTTTAAAATTGCTGACACTTCACTTAAAGTCCTGAGAGTGTTCACACACTATCGACGTAGTTGTTCTTCGTAACTGAAATACTCTTCTCTGTGACGTTTGCGTTGAGTCACAAGTATCACTTTTTGTAATAGCGAGAGATCGTGTTCTGTGATAAAGAGATGAGTCTGAAGAAACAGCTGAAATCGGGCATCGAGCATGGTCTGTTGTGACGTGGATTTTCGTCGTTTGAGAGACACCGATTTTAAGTCCCACCTCTTATGATATTTCAGGGCTAGCCACCTGCAACCCACTGGAGGCCCACATAGTCCCTAACGACTCGCCAGAGGGCCACACTTCCGTATACATATATCGAAAGCAGGTGGGAGGAGACTCGGTTGATTAGAACACTGTTATTGGCAAACAAATTGTATTATTGAAACTGTTCAGGTGACCGAGGGTCGGACAGATTTTCCGTGATGACCGTGTGTTGGCCAGCGTCGATATTTTGATGATAACTGATTTAATTCTATAGGTAAGGTACGAGAAAGTCTTATTACATATGTTAAATTTCAGAGTTTGTGGAAACTATCAAGAAATTAACACATAAACCCTTGCGAATGCACCAGACGTGTTAACGCCGTGCGGACATTCATCATTACGTTTTATTCTGCCCTCTCCGCTGAATTATGATTGGTTAAGGGACGTATAATATAATACGATTTATAGGAATAATGTTTTTTTCTGACCGTCCGCCTATTGCGTGTTCAGAATTCATGAAAGCATAATAAATTTGCATTCAGTTTCATATGGAGACTATTGCTGAATGCGAGCGACAAATTACGAATTTTGACATTATTTATCTTCATAGTTGCACCGTGCGTGTTGATAGTATCAAGTCATTTATTTTTCCAACTAATGCACACAAATTGTTATAAAATTGTTAAACAGTTAAAATAATTTAAAATTATAATAGTAGCTCCAACATACTTCGGTTTACATAAACCATCATTAGGGAGCCCTTAACCTGTGCTTTGCTAAAGTTACAATGTTGACTTCGGTCAAATATCGTTATTTGAAGTTTATCGGTATTGTGCCTGCATGTATGCAGGTACAATACCGACAAATAAAGACCTTGATAAATATTTTGACATTCTGGACTGAATACGAATTTGACTTTGTACTTATTTCATTGACTGTACCCAGCTAAGTGGGGACCGCGGTGGCACAGTGGTTAAGGTGCTGTGCTACAATTCGGAAGGTCGCTGGTTCGATCACAGATGGTGTCAGTGGATTTTTCATTGACATAAAATCCTTGCGGTCGCACTATGGCCCTGGAGTCGATCTCAGCCTCTAACAGAAATGAGTACCAGGAGTATTTTCTGGGGGAAAAGGCGGTCGGTGCGTAAGGCTGACAACCTTACCACCATCCTGTGCCGTTGTCACGAAATCTGGGAACCTTAACTTCCTGGAACCATCTGGGCCTGTCCAGG
>Ga0123353_10003719_pt1 | contig 19399 bp, 19 predicted proteins | sample TergutLab28metaG_3_FD_92763 | JGI IMG/M metagenome (GOLD analysis project Ga0123353, IMG submission 92763) | Labiotermes labralis P3 segment gut microbial communities from Petit-Saut dam, French Guiana - Lab288 P3 | ecosystem: Host-associated > Arthropoda: Insects > Digestive system > Gut ... | reverse complement strand
CCGCTTTCGATATCATAATCCATCGTGGCGCCGCAGCCGGTACACTTGTTTACAACAGTTGCGCTTTCTTTTTCGGATAAGTATTCATCTTGCATGTCGGGGTTCTCCTTTGTTAATTGTTATGCCGGGATATAATAGAATGCACTTTTGAAACGGTTTCGTCAAGCGGACCGTTGCCGTCAACTACGTAATCGAATTCGGGAATAAAGGTTTGAGAGTTGTCATAATCGGCAAGACGCTTGGCGCGGTCGTCGGGGGAATCCCCGCGTTTGATAAGGCGGTGTTCGATAATTTCACGGGAGGCGGTAATAAAAATTGCAAGCACGCGGTTTGAATAGGTTGCCCGCAAGGCACGAACTCCAATGATGTCCGCGTCTTTAAGGGCGATTTTGCCGGTGTTAATAACACGGTCAATCAGTGTTTTGGAAAGGCCTCGGTATGTGCCGTGTCTTTGCGTGTATTCAAATATATCGCCGGATTTAACTTTTGCCAAAAAGGTCTTGTCATCGGTAAAGTTATATGTAAATCCGTCCACTTCGCCCGGTCGCATTGCGCGGGTTGCGTAACTTGTTGCCTTTTGAAAACGGTCGGGATACTGTGCGATAAGTTGGGCAATGATAGAGTCTTTGCCAACACCGCTTGGGCCTTCGATAATTACAATTTGCGTTTTCATAGTTTAATATGGTATCACATGCACGTGGAAATGGAAAACTTCTTGAAGTGGTTTTTCGTTGTTTTGTATAATTTTCACGCACTTATACCGCTTTGCGATTGTTTGTACCGTTGCCATAACTTGGTTAAGCGTTTCGGGCGGACAGTCAAAAATATTGCGGCAGTGTGTTTTGGGGATTACCAAGGTGTGCCCCGGCCTGTCGGGGGCGATGTTTAAAAAGGCGAGAGTATTTTCGTCCTCGTATACTTTGGTGCTTGGCAGTTCGCCGCGCACGATTTTACAAAAAATACAGTCCGGGTCATTTAAGCCGCTCATTAATAAAGCCCTCCAAATCTTTTATCGCGATGCGTTGTTGTTGCATAGTGTCGCGGTCGCGTACCGTAACACAGTTGTCTTTAAGTGTGTCATAATCCACCGTTACACAAAATGGTGTGCCGATTTCGTCTTGACGGCGATAGCGTTTGCCGATGCTTGCCGTTTCATCATAAGTACACATAAATGTTTTACACAAATTGCGATAAATTTGTTCGCTTTTTTCGGTAAGGTCCTTTTTTTGAAGGGGCAAAACGGCAACTTTATACGGTGCAAGGCGTGGGGCGATTTTTAAAACCACGCGGACGTCGCCGTCGGCAAGGGTTTCTTCGAAATATGAATGTGCAATAATCGCCAAAAGAAGGCGGTTAAGTCCGTGACTGCTTTCCACTACTGTCGGGATGAATTTTTCGCCCGTATTTGGGTCAGTGTATTCTTGCGCCTTGCCGCAATGTTTAGTGTGCGACCCAAGGTCATGCGTTCCGCGGTGATGCGTTCCGCCGATTTCACCCCACCCGAATGGAAAGTCAAATTCCATATCACAGGCGGCCGAGGCATAATGGCAAAGTGTTTCATGGTCCTTGAAGCGCAGTTTTTGGGCATCCAGTCCAAGACGGTTGATGTAAAAATCCATGGCTTTTTTCTTGTATTCGTCATAACAGCGGGTACTTTCCTCGCTGCGGCAGAAAAGTTGATGCTCCATTTGTTCGAACTCGATTGTGCGGAATATAAAGTTTCCCGGGGTTACTTCGTTGCGGAATGCCGTTCCGATTTGGCCAATGCCGAATGGGATTTTAAGGCGCATAGAGCGTTGAACGTTCATAAAATTAACGAATTGGTTTTGCGCGGTTTCCGGGCGCAGATAGACGACGGAACTTGCGTCCTCGACCACTCCCCTGTTGGTTTTGAACATAAGGTTGAACTGGCGGATATTTGTCCAATCAAGTTTCCCGCAATTCGGACATTTTACCCCGTTATCCGAGACCCATTTTTCAAGCCATTCGTTTGGTTTGAAATCCGCATTGGTTTTTCCCTTGGATGCCTCCTCGATTAATTTATCCGCACGGTGACGGGTTTTGCAAGACTTGCAGTCCATAAGCGGGTCGGAAAATCCGCCCACGTGACCGCTTGCCACCCATACTTTGGGGTTAAGTAAAATCCCGCCGTCGATACCCACACTGTTATCGTTTTGCTGGACAAAGTATTCCCACCATTCGCGCTTGATGTTGTTTTTAAGTTCCACGCCTAAAGGGCCATAATCCCACGTATTTGCAAGACCACCATAGATTTCCGAGCCCGGGAAAATGAATCCCCGATTTTTACAAAGAGCAATAAGTTTTTCCATAATACGTAATTATATATCGAAAGAACAAAAAGTGCCAGTGATTTTTCGTCAAAATGAAGGGGTCCACAGCGCAAAGACAAGTTTAAAATTTGCGGCAGTGTAATAGCGCATGGGGTTGCCGTCTTTGTCCGTGCCGAATTGGCACCAAATAAGAAACTCGAATGTCTCGTCAGGGTACAGCGGCGGGTTGATAACGTTGGGGTCGGTTATGCCGGGACGCGGGTCTTTGTTGCCCCAAAGAGGCAGCGTATTATAGGCGTACAGTCCTTGGTATTTAAAATGGTCATAGTGTGCCGTATTTTGCGCGGTACTGTAAACCAAGGTATCCCAGATGTGGAACTCCATCGTGATGCGGTAACTTATATTTGTGCCCGGATGGTCGTCGGGGCGGCCCGGCCGGCGGGACTCGGAGCTTAACAGGGAGAAATATCTCATGTCGATTTTATCGGTGTTCGACCAGTTATTCGGGAAATCGGTCGAGTTTTGTTGAAGCCGGGCGGTTACACGCGCGTCTTCGGGTTTCATAATAATGCGGACATAAAGATTTCTCATCACGTTGCCGCAGGATACTGTGATGGTGATGTTGCCTACTTCTTTTAATGGGTCGGGGTTTGAAAATTGAAACATACCGTCTTTTGGGGTAACCGTCAAGATTGCTGTGCCGCCGGCGGGTACTTTTTGGGTTACTGATACAAGGCTTGAATTGGTGCTGAAAGTCACAGGGGCAGACGAGCCCGATGGTTGCGGGCGCACGGATATTGCGGTTTCGCGGGCAGAAGTATTTAAATGCCAACCAGTAAAGGAGACTCCGTTATCCGCGGATATAACGGTCTTGTATTCAATATCGGGAGCGACAAGGGAAAAATTACGCGGACTTGAAGCGGCTGGTGCGATTGAGGCCATAAGAACCCCGACAAAGAATACGACGCCGCTTGCGCCAATGATGACCCAAGTAATCAGTTTCCCGCGTTTCTCGGACCCAAAAGCAAGTAGTTTGTCAAGAACCCCCATACTACAAATTTATTATATATAAATCGCCTTTAAATATCAAATGAATTTCACCACTATGTGGACCTTCAATTCGGAATCTGTTCGGGGAAGTTCTGTGGATGAATACGCCTTTTTGTTTTTGTTCGGCGGTCAAAAGGTCGTACGCTATTTCAAGGCCTTCCGGCAAATCGGCTTCGATAATTTCCCAGTAAAACCCGCCCATGAATTCTTTGCCAAGATAGGTTGCCCGGATTTTGCGTTCCGGAGGCACAAGAGATGTGTCTGGGCCCGGAGATTCGCCGCCGGGATTATTGCTGTTGTTGCTGTTTGTCGCGTCTGTATTTTGAGACTGTGCGCCGGCCGGCGGCGAGTTGTTGGCGGCTTTAATTGCAAGAGGGGTAACAAGTGCGGTAAGTGCGACGGCGGTCGCCGCCACACAACAAACAAGAATTTTGACTTTTTTTGTCATTTGGAACACGAACAAATATTACCCTATAATCGTGCGATTGTAAAGAGCGGGCATCACATATCTATAGAAGTGGCGGGTGTTCGTCAGCATACAAAACTGCTTTACGGTATCGGAGCGTTTGGATATGGAAGTATCGGCCAGACAATGGCATCATTTTTGATGTTTTTTGGGACGGGGGTGCTTGGAATACCGGGGACGCTTATGGGTCTTGCAATCGGTATAAGTACCATGTGGGATGCGGCGACGGACCCTTTTGTTGGGAATTGGTCGGATAAAACAAAAAGCCGCCGGTTTGGAAAAAGGCACGGGTGGATTCTTTTTGCGGGTGTCGCGGTGGCTGTTGCAAATATTTTATTGTGGTCGATATCGCCGGATTGGTCCGTTATGACAAAGTTTTGCGTATTGCTTTTGATACTTTTGATTATAGAGACGTTTTGTACTTGTTACTCTACCCCTTATGTGGCGCTTGGGTTGGATTTGTCGCAAAATTATAATGACCGCACAGCCGTACAAAATTATAAAACGGCCTTCAGTTTTCTAAGTTTACTTGTGCCGTCCGTTTTGATGGTTGTCTTTTTGTCGCCCGACAGATACGCGTCAATGGCGCAAAGTAACCGCGGGTATATCGATATCGCAATTATCACAAGTATACTTTGTGTTATTTGTGCGGTGATTTGTTTTGCGGGGACGTATAAGCATAGGAAAGTGACCACCCCGCCTCACTGCGTGAGGCACCCCTCCATAAGAACCCCTCGCTCTGCTCGGGAACCTTGCCCCTTCGGGGTAAAGGAGGGGAACTTTTTTAAGAATGGGGAAAAACAAAAGAACATTTTCGAGGAGTTTTTTGGAATAATACGGCAAAAAAATGTGGGGAGGCTTATTGCCGGGTATGCGGTAAGTTTATCCGCGGGGGCGTTTCTTACAAGCCTTGGGTTACACGTGTTTACGTATACCTTTGGGTTTACCACAATGCAAATCCCCATTATCATGGTGTGCCTGATTGGCGGTATAATAGCGGGCCAGCCGTTTTGGTATTTTATAAGCCGGCGCACGGACAAGACTACCGCGTTGGTTTCCGCACTTGGGTTGCTTTTGGCGTGCATGGCGGTGTTTGCGGTGGTTTTGGTTTTCCGTGGCTCTGTTCCGGCGGGGATGGCACTTGGGTTTGTGTGCTTGGCAATATTTGCAAGCGGTGTGGGAACGGGATGCCTTTACAGTTTGCCGATAAGTATGTATGCGGATTGTATTGCGCTTAACCAACAGCAGACGGGCGAGGATAAAACGGGACGCAGTGCGGGGTTCCTTACCTTTTGCACAAAGATTTCCAACGCGGTTATTATGTTCGTAATTGGATTAAGTTTAGATTTGATTGGGTTTAACGGGTCGCAAAGTATCCAACCGATTGCGGTGCAGAATTGGCTTGGGTGGCTTTTGATTGCGGGGGTTGTCACCGCAAGTGTGGCGGCGATGTTTATTTACAGCCGATACAGTTATTCAAAAAAGGATTTTGCGTGATTACTTTTTTGCCCATTTGAAGGTGATTGCCCAGACAAATTTATCCCATGCCCATCCGGAGGCTTTTTTCTCGTGGATTATTTCGGTGACGGTGCCGGCGATACGGGACTCGGGCACCGGGCCGTAATAGGTGCTGTCGATACTCATCATACGAAAGTCAAAACCGTCCCCCGACCCACCGCGGTTATCGCCCATATAAAATATATAGCCTTTGGGAAGTTTAAATTCCCATCGGGCGCGCTCGGTATTAAATTGAAGGAATTGAATCTCTTCCCCACCCTCTCTATAAGAAGTGCGGAAAGCGGGATTGTTGTACTTTACGCGGTCATAGTCGGTTGCAAGAAAACTGCCTGGCAGTTTTTGCGTTTGCTGGTAATTATAAAAAGAATCATAATGGGCGTTTCTTTTGTTTTGCCCCAGTTCAAAATCAAGTTGATACAGATGGTTATCATGGGCAACCCCGTCCACTTCGATAATATAACGTGTTTTGTCGTCGGAAAGTCTGAAATGTACGCTTTCACCGCCCAAGGCAATAAGACGCTTGATGTGATATTCTTTAAAGTTTCCATTTGCGTCGTGGTGTTTTATGACAATGATGTCGCCGCGCTTGGGTTCTTTGTAACGGTTGACTATGACGGAATCGGTATCCAAATACTTTGCGTTAATGGTTTTCATCATGCTTGTGCCTTGGACTTCGCTGAAGAAAAATACTATTGCAAACGAAATCAGGCCAATCCCAACAATAAGGGCAAACGAAAAAAAGCCGGTCACACCAATAGTCATCGCCCGAGTGGCGCGAGTACCCTCGCGAAGATTTTTGCCCTTTGTCTCGCGGCTGTATTCCTGTGAAACGTATTCTTTTTTTGTCACCGTTACCCCTTGATATACAAAATAGTATATTGCCCTATTGAAGAAAAGTCAAATATTTTGTATACTGTACGCTATGGATTATATTGCGGTACACAACAAGTGGAGACACTATTGGCAAACAAACGGGACAAACAAGTTTGACCCCAGACACACAGGTAAAAAGTATTATTGCCTTGACATGTTTCCTTACCCAAGCGGGGCGAACCTGCACATCGGGCATTACTTTCACTATGCTCCAAGTGATACCCATGCGCGTTTCAAAAAGATGACAGGGTTTAACGTATTTCACCCGTTTGGGTTTGATGCGTTTGGGTTGCCGGCGGAAAACCATGCGTTGAAGACGAAAACTCATCCACAAGACAACACCATCAAAAATATAGAAATTTTCCGCGGGCAAATGGAGATGCTTGGCGGAATGTACGATTGGGATTACACGATTACCACGTGCTTTCCGGACTATTACAAGTGGACCCAGTGGCTGTTTTTGCAATTATATAACGCGGGGCTTGCTTATCAAAAAGAGGCGCCCGTTAATTGGTGCGACAAGTGCAAAACGGTTCTTGCCAATGAACAGGTTATCGGCGGGGCGTGCGAGAGGTGTGAATGCGAGGTTGTGCGCCGCAACATGAAGCAGTGGTTTTTCAAAATTACCGATTATGCCGAGGAATTGCTGGCGGGTCTTGACGGTCTTGATTGGCCCAATAAAACCAAGGTCATGCAACGCAACTGGATTGGTAAATCCGAGGGCGCACGCATTTGGTTTGACGACATAGAGGTCTTTACAACGCGGGCGGATACAATTCATGGTGCGACATATGTTGTGTTGGCACCGGAGCACGTGTTGGCCGGCAAGTATATAACCCCGCAGTATGAAAAAGCGTGCAACGAATACATCGTAAAGGCGGCCCGGAAAAGTGATGTTGAACGCCAAACGGACGACAAAAACAAAACGGGGGTCTTTACGGGAAGTTACGTCACTAATCCGATTAACGGCGAAAAAGTTGCCGTTTGGCTTGCTGACTATGTTCTTGTGACGTATGGAACGGGGGCGATTATGGCAGTGCCCGCACATGACGAGCGCGACAGGGCCTTTGCGGAAAAGTACAAACTTGAAATCCGTCACGTGGTGGACGAGGAAAAAGAGGAAAACAAGCGCGCTATAATAGCACAGCTTTTGAAAACGAAGCGGGGGGCGAGTGCGGTAACATATCGCCTGCGGGACTGGGGTTTCAGTCGCCAGCGGTACTGGGGCGCGCCTATTCCCATTATTTATTGCAAGTGCGGAACCCACGCGGTGCCGGAAAAGGACTTGCCCGTTTTGCTTCCATATATAAAGGACTTTGCGCCAAAAGGGGCGGCACCTTTGGCAGGGGCACCGGAGTTTGTGAATTGTATTTGTCCGAAGTGCGGGGCGCCTGCAAAGCGTGAATGTGACACTATGGATACATTTGTGTGCAGCAGTTGGTACTTTTTGCGCTACCCCGATGCCAAAAATACGACAAAGCCATTCGAGTACGGGCGAAGCGACCGGGGTGCAGGGCCTGGGGCCTTGTTTCCCGTGGACAAGTATATCGGCGGGGCGGAACACGCGTGTATGCACCTTTTGTATGCGCGGTTTATAAACATGTTCCTATATAAGAAGGGATTAGTTCCGTTTAAAGAGCCGTTCCCGTCGCTTATTCATCAAGGAATGATTTTGGCACAAGACGGGTCCAAGATGTCAAAGTCCAAAGGCAACACTATAACGCCCGATGTCTATGTAGAAAAGTACGGCAGCGACATTTTGCGCCTGTTTATGTTGTTTGGGTTTAATTTTGTGGACGGCGGCCCATGGAACGAGGACACGTTGAAAACGGTGACGCGCTTCACGGAACGGGTGGAGGCGGTTATTAAAAAATCCGTGGACACACCGGAACAGGACAAAGAAGTTTTGTTTACCATGGCCAACACAATCAAACACGTGCGCGAGGATTTAGAAAACTTTGCATTTAATACTGCCGTTGCACGATGTATGGAGTTGCTTAACGCCATTACCGCGGCAAAGGTTGTTTCGCGCGCGACGGTGAAAACGCTTGTTACGTTGCTTGCCCCGATGCTCCCGCATATTGCAGAGGAATATTGGGAGATGCTTGGCGAGAAACCCAGTATCTTTGATGTGCGCTACCCTGTGGCGGACAAAAAGTATTTACAACGCGCCGAGGTGGAAATCGCAGTCCAAATCAACAGCAAGATTGTGGCACGCATAATGGTTCCCGCCAATGCCGAGCAAGTGGCGGCGGAGAAACTTTGCGGGGAATATACAAAGGGGCTTAAAGTTCAAAAAATTGTTTACGTCAAGAACAGGCTGATTAATTTTATTGCCTCGTCTTGAAATGTTTTGGGGTTTGTTAAAAAGTGCGTGTTTTTTTCGCGTTTGAACCATGTGCGTTGGCGCTTGGCATATTGCATGGATTTGGTGGCAAGTTGGCGTTTATATTCGTCCAAGGTGACATTTCCTTCTATATATTCTGTGTTCCAATAATATTCAAGGCCAAGGGCGCGCAGCCAGTCGCGCGGGACGCCGTTTGCAAGAAGTTCACGCGTTTCGTCAAGCATACCCATCTCGAGGCGGGCGTCGATGCGTTTTTCGACAAGCGGGCGGATATATTCTTGCGATGGCATAAGTGCGATTTGCAGTACGTTATATTTGACTGCGGGGGGTGCGGGGGGAGTCACTCCCCCCGAAAAATTATACCCCTCGACGACGCTTCGGGAATATAAACCGGTGCCGCCGACAAGAATTGGAAGTTTACCCCGCGCCAAAATATCGTCTATGGCGGCGTATGCACGTTGTTGGTATGCGAATACGTCAAAGTGTTCACCCGGGTCAACGATATCCAAAAGGTGGTGCGGGACAAGTGATTGTTCCGCGGGGGTGACTTTTGCGGTACCAATATCAAGGCCGCGGTATACTTGGCGGCTGTCGCAACTGACGATTTCGCCGTTGTATTTTTGTGCCAATAAAATGCCAAGCGAACTTTTACCGCTTGCGGTAAGGCCGACCAGTGATATTATTTTGGGTTTTGTCATGGCTCGGGCTCCCAGATATAATCGGTATGGTCCCCGTCCGTTTGGGTGGGGACGTATCCTGCCCCCAGCACAAAACCGCCGACACATTCGAATTGATTTTTACGCAGGTAAAGTTCAAAGTTGGTATAGTGGCAATCGGGTTCTATTATTTCTTCACCTTGGATTATAAGTTGTTGTGTTTCAAGTGTTATCATAATTTAAAGTCCAAGTTTTTCCGCGACGCCAAGCAACGCGGCAAGAGTTTGTTCCATCATATAGTCAAGCGGCTTGTTCAATTGGGCGCAAAAGCGTTCAATGCGCGCGCGGTCGGTGCCGGCGGCAAAGGATGGTGTTTTCCAGCGTTTTTGCATTCCCTCCAAAGTCACAAGGGCAAGTTTTTTTTCGGGCCGGATAAGTGCGCAGGCGATAATAAATCCGGTAAGTTGGTCGACTGTGCAAAGCACTTGCTCCATATAACATTCGGGTGCGATGTCATTCCGACACCCGTATCCGTGGCTTAGTACCGAATGGATGAACTTGTCATCAAAGTTATGCTTTTTCAATATTTCCGACGTGTGGTCAAGATGTTCGTCGGGATATAATTCATAATCAATGTCGTGCAACATTCCGACGCAGGCCCAGTATTCCCCGTCTTCCCCTGACAATTTTGCAAAGTGGCGCATGGTTTCGCTTACTGCGATTGCGTGTTTAATAAGGTTGGGTTTTGTGGTGTATTCTTTAAGAATCTCCAGTGCTGCGATTGCTTTCATTTTATTCCCCTTCGGCTTGTTCCTCGTCGGCTTGGGCGATGGCCACGCAAACTACTTTACCGTTGGCGCCCAGTTTCATGATGCGCACGCCTTGGGTGTCACGGCTTATTTTAGAAATTTCGCGCGCACGTGTACGGATAATTGTACCGTTGTCGGAAATCAACATTACATCTTGTTCGGGTCGGACCTGTTTAAGGTTTACAAGAGGGCCGGTTTTTTCGTTGAAGATACCCGCCTTGATGCCTTTGCCCGCACGGCTTTGAAGTCTGTAATCGTCCACTTCACTGCGTTTGCCGTAACCGTTTGCGGAAACGGTCAAGATTTCGTATCCCGGCATAATCACGGTCATGTCGACGACTTTGTCTTTGGTTCCTGGGTCAAGTTGAATCGATTTCACGCCCGCGGCGGTGCGTCCCATGTTGCGGACGTCTTCTTCGCTGAAGCGGATACACTTGCCTGTTGTGCTTGCCATCAATATTTCGTCGCGGCCGCTTGTTAATTGAACACTTACAAGTTGGTCTTTTTCGCGTAAGGTTATTGCTGTTTTGCCTACGCGGCGGATTTTTTTGAACTCGCCTATATCGGTTTTCTTTACCAATCCGTCTGTGGTTGCCATCATAAGGTGTCCATCATCAAAGTTCGCCACGGGAATTACTGCGGTTACGCGTTCTTTGATTGTTGCATCGGGATTGGTGTCAAGTTGCAACAGGTTGACAATGGCGCGGCCCTTTGTGGCTTTGGCGGCTTCGGGCACTTCGTATGCTTTTATGCAATAGACCTTGCCCACATTGGTAAAGAACAACAAGTCGTGGTGGGTGTTGGTAACAAACAGGTTTTCCACAAAGTCTTCTTCTTTGGTTGCGTGAGAACTTTGCCCGCGGCCGCCGCGCTTTTGCGAGCGATACTCGGCAAGCGGCAGACGTTTGATATAGCCATAGTGCGACATTGAAATAACGATGTCTTCTTTTTCGATAAGGTCGGAAATTTCAATTTCGCCAAAGTCATGCTCAATCGAGGTGCGGCGTTCATTGCCGTACTTGTCCCGGATTTCGGTAAGTTCTTTTTTGATAATGTCAAGAACGCGTTTTGGGGATGCCAAAATTGATTTAAGGTCGGCGATAAGTTCCTTGAGTTCTTTAAGTTCCTTTTTGATTTTATCGACTTCCAATTTGGCAAGGCGGTGCAGGCGCATATCAAGGATTGCGTTGGCTTGTTTTTCACTAAGCACAAACTTTTTCATCAATTTGGCTGCGGCGTCGCTTCGGTCGTTGCTTGTTTTGATTATCCGGATAACTTCGTCGATGTTGGCAAGGGCAATCACAAGACCTTCCAAAATATGGGCGCGTTGTTCCGCGGCGTCAAGTTCAAACTTTGTGCGGCGGATAATCACTTCTTTTTGGTGTTCAAGATAATGATAAAGCATTTCTTTAAGGTTCAAAAACTTGGGTTCGTTTCCGACAAGCGCCAAGAAAATGATACCGGTAGAAATTTGTAATTGTGTATGTTTGAAAAGTTGGTTAAGAACCACTTGGGGCTGGGCGTCGCGCTTAAGGTCAATCACGATACGCATACCGTGGCGGTCCGTTTGTTCGTGGACGTCGGTAACGCCTTCAATTTTTTTATCTTTGCTTGTGGCGACGTCGCTTATTGCTTTTACAAGTTGGTTTTTAACAACTTGGTACGGGATTTCGGTAACAACGATGCGTTGTTTGCCGTTTTTTTCTTGTTCGATTTCACACTTTGCACGGATTACTGCCCCACCCCGGCCTGTTTTATAGGCATGCTTTATGGCGGCGCGCCCCATTATTGTTCCGCCCGTCGGATAATCGGGTGCGGGAATAATTTTCATAAGGGCGTCGATGCTTATTTCCGGGTCATCAATAAGTGCAATCACACCGTTGATGACTTCGGTTAAATTGTGCGGAGGGATATTGGTTGCCATACCAACGGCGATACCTTCACTGCCGTTTACCAAAAGATTTGGGAAACGTGCGGGCAGAATTGTCGGTTCGCGTTCACTTTCGTCAAAGTTGGGGCGGAAGTCCACGGTGTTTTTATCGATTTCGCGAAGCAACTCGGACGAGATTGGTGAAAGGCGTGCTTCGGTATAACGCATCGCGGCAGGCGGGTCGTTGTCCGTTGAACCAAAGTTACCGTGACCGTCGACAAGGATTTCGCTCATTGACCATGGCTGTGCCATCCTTACTAATGCGTCGTAAATTGCGCTGTCGCCGTGGGGGTGGTATTTACCCATTGTTTCACCCACGATACGGGCGGATTTTTTGTGCGCGCTTGTGTGCGTTACCCCCAATTCGTGCATGGCAAATAAAATACGCCGGTGGACGGGCTTTAAACCGTCGCGGCAATCGGGAATGGCACGCGAGACGTTAACCATCATTGCATATGACATAAAGGATTTTTTTATTTCGTCCTCGATGCGGACTTTGATAACCTTTGTGTTGTCCTCGAGGTTTTCCAATTCTACGCTGTGGTCTTTCTTTTTCATACTTCATACTCCTCATTGTCATTTGGTGGTTGGTGGCCAAGGTTGGCAAGTTTTTCGCGCGTGTCGTCACTCATATGCGTTGCGATGATGCGGCATTTTGGGTATTTCTTTTTTAACTGTTCATACTCGGGGATGTCCATATGGACTTGGGATTTGCCTGCGGGGGCGGGTCCCGTTATGTCAAGGAAGGCAAGAGCCGCATTTTTCAAAAGTGTGTGGACGCCGTCGCAAAGATATGTGTCGCCGCTGAATGCCGCTTGTTTGCCGTCTTTTGTAATTGTGTAACCGTAACAATCAAGACGTGGGGAATGGTCAATGGGCACGGGCTGGATTTTGTATCCATTAATTTCAATCCCGTTTGCAATTTCGTTTTTGTCGATTTCGACTACGTTTGATTTTTCAATCATGGCACTTGCGCCCGGAAAATGCGCAAGGGCGCAAAGTGTCCGGTATCGTGTAAGTGCCCCATGTGGTGCAATGATGGTGACGGGTTCAGTGACATGGGTCAATACGGTTGGCATATCAAAATCGTGGTCGGCGTGGAAGTGGGAAACGACTATAACTTTAAGTGTCTTATGAACACCCATTGCCGCCATTTTTTTTAATGTCTCGGGCGCAGGGTCGAACAAAATGACATCGTCAATCATGGCGCTTGCACACGCGCTTTTCGCATTGAATGAACCTGTTCCCAAAAGTTTTATTTTCATGGCACCCCTCACACATCCACGTCGGTGTATTGCGACGCATTTTCCGCGATAAAGTCACGGCGAAGTTCGGGTTTGTCGCCCATAAGGGTACTGAAAATCTCGTCCGCCATGAATGCGTCTTCCAATGATACTTGCAACAATGTACGATTTGCGGGCGACATCGTGGTGTCCCAAAGTTGCTCGGCGTTCATTTCACCAAGACCTTTGTACCGTTGTACGGTGGTGCCGCTTTTTCCGCTTTTGCCGAAATGCTTTTCCAAATCGGCAACAGAGTAAAAGTATTGTTCGGACTTGCCGCGGGTTACCTTATACAGAGGAGGTTGCGCGATATAAACGTGTCCGCCCTCGACAAGGGGTTTCATGAAACGATAAAAGAATGTAAGCAGCAAAATACGAATGTGCGAACCGTCCACGTCCGCGTCGGTCATTATTATGATTTTGCCGTAACGAAGTTTGCTTGCCTCGTAATCCTCTTGAATCCCGCAGCCGAATGCGGTAATCATGTTTTTAATTTCCGCGTTTTCAAGGACTTTGCCAAGTCGGGCCTTTTCAACGTTCAATATTTTACCGCGCAGAGGCAAAATAGCCTGGAACCTGCGGTCGCGACCTTGTTTTGCGGTGCCGCCCGCGGACTCGCCCTCGACAATATAGATTTCGCAAAGACTTGGGTTTTTTTCGGTACAATCCGCAAGTTTCCCCGGCAAAGTGGTTGTTTCAAGGTTGCTTTTGCGGCGGATTAAGTCTTTTGCGTTGCGAGCGGCGTCACGGGCATTGCGGGCGACGATGAATTTATTAATAAGTTCTTTTAATTCTTTTGGGTGTTCTTCCAAAAATTCGCTTAAACCGCTTTGCATGGCTTTTTCGACTTCCATACGCATTTCACTGTTGCCAAGTTTGGTTTTTGTTTGGCCTTCGAATTGCGGGTTCATAAGTTTAACCGAAATGATTGCGCAAAGACCTTCCAAAGTGTCGTCAATGGACAATTTTTCGGTTTCTTTAAGCATGTTTATTTTCTTGCCATAGTCATTAACAATTTTGTTAAGGGCATTTCGGAAGCCGATAAGGTGCACCCCGCCTTCTTCGGTGTTAATATTGTTGGCATATGTATGAATGTTTTCGCCGTAACCGTCGTTGTATGCAAACGCGATTTCGATTTCGTTGTTTTTGTTTTTCTTGTTTATATAAATCGTTTGCGGAATTACAAGTTCCTTGTTGCGGTTAAGATAATCCACGAATTCCACGATACCGCCTTTAAAGCAAAACTCGTCACGGCGTTCACGCCCCGGGCGGGCGTCGCTTGCGATAATTTTAAGGCCTTTGTTAAGGAATGCCACTTCACGCAACCGGCCGCGCAAGTGGTCATAGTTAAAGTCGACGGTGTCAAATATGTCTTTATCGGGCATAAAGGTGATTTTGGTGCCGCGCTTGTTGGTTTTGCCGCCTTCTGCCAAAGGACGCTGGGGAATACCGCGGTTATAGGTTTGTTTGAAAACTTTACCGTCCTGCCAAACTTCGACATCAAGCCATTCGGCAAGCGCATTAACAACGGACAGGCCGACACCATGTAAACCGCCGGAAATCTTGTATCCGCTTCCGCCGAATTTACCGCCGGCGTGCAGTTTCGTTAAAACCACTTCGACACAGGAAACTTTTTCCGTTGCGTGCTTTCCCGTCGGGATGCCGCGGCCGTTGTCGGTAACACAGACCGAGCCGTCCTTTAAAATCTCCACCGTAATTGTGTCGCAATGACCCGCCAATGCTTCGTCGACGCTGTTATCCACGATTTCGACGATAAGGTGATGAAGACCTTTTTCGTCGGTGCTGCCGATATACATACCGGGCCGTTTGCGGACGGGGTCAAGACCCTCCAGGACCTGGATATCCGTTTCGCTGTATGTTTTTTTTGCTTTGGTGACCTCTGGTTTTTTACTTTTGGGAACCTCGGTCTTTTCTTTTTTTGCCATTCATCATTGTATCATATCAAGGCAAAAAAGCCAACACTTTATTAAATAAAAATTTTCGATTTTAGCACAAAAAACGCGTCACGGGCGCGTGGTGACGTCAGGCGGGGTGGCCTTGGATTTGGGGTTTTCGAAGTGCCCGGATGCACAAGACGATGCCAAGAATAGTTGGGGCAACGCCGGATAAAAGAAAGAATACAAACAGGGTAATATTGGGGTTTTTCAAAGCGCATCCGATTATCATGAATACAATACAGGCGACAATGCCACCGAACAGGAAAACAAGTTTAGTTGGTTCGCGTTTGTTGCGCTTGAACAAGAGCAAGGCGGCACATCCAAGTATTATCCATACACAAAAGCCAAGTATCACTGCTATAACCACCCCAGTGGTACCTGGGTATGCAGGTGAAGTTGCAAGCAAAGAAAATAAAGTCATGATGTTTTATAACACATGGCGCTTTGTTTCCAAAACGATTTTTAGTTATTGTTAAATTTGGGGAGGGTTCGGATTTTGTTGTTTTTTTGCGCGGTGCTCGCGGATAAAAAGTATTATGCCGGAAACGATTGAAAGTATGCTGGCAATGTAAAGAACTATAATCCAAGGCAGTATTTTATATAAATCTGATTTTGAAAAACCAGGATGCCCTATCACTTCACCGCGAGTATACTGATTAACTTGTTGCATTGCGGCAGGGAATATCATAGTGACCAGGACAGCAGCCAAAAGAACCAAGGCACCACCAATTACAAACAGCCACTTGTGTGCGGGTTTTGCTTTTTTGGTTAAAATAAGAACAATTAAGGGAATGGCGAATAGCGCAAAAATAATCGCCGCTACAATAGGTATGATTTGTATCATAGAAAATAAGATCATAGCCATATATACCACGGGGGGGGGGGCCTTGTAAAACGATTTTAGCGGGGTTTTTATTTCTCGAAATTAAGGATTTGCTGTCTTGATGGCTTTTCAAGCGGTGGTGTGACTTTTACCGACTTGATTATGCGTGCCTGTTTGCTTGCGGTAACATGGTGGGATTCGCCGATTTCGCATTTTGCCACGCGTTTGCCTCTGGGATTGGGACCCTGGAACATTTTCCCCGCGCAAGACACACCCTTAACCGCCTTGGGCAGATGGCCTATAATTTCGCCATAGTATTCCGCTTCATCGGTGTGCATATGGTCAAGAATCTCGCTTCCCGGGTGCATGTAAAGATACGAGACCATTACCCGCGCGTTTTTGGACGGTACAGTGTATTTAAATACAGAGCCTTTTGAAATATGCTCGGGTAAAGCACTGACGTACAGAGGACCCGGGCTGCGGCGTACACTCTTTGGCAGATGCTTTGCAATTTCAAGGGCGGCGACATGCGCTTTTGACAACCGGCTTTTCTTTTTCATATTAAAGACTCCTTAAGAATAATTTTAAAGAGAATATACCATAATGAAACGGAAAAGTCAAGACTGGGGTTTTTGGGCGGGGGTGTCTTTTTTCTCGGGTTTGTCTGGTTTGTCTTTGTCTGCGGGTGCGATGCACAGGCATCGGAACGGGTCTTTGCCGGTGGAGAATGTTTTAATGCCCTCGATACTGCCAAGAGCGGTGTGGATAATGGCGCGGTCGCGGGCGTTCATGGGGTCAAGTTTAATTGTACGTCCCGTTGATTTTACTTGTTCCGCTTTTCGCATGGCAAGGGATTGAAGGTTATCTCCGCGGCGGTCTTTGTAATCTGCGACGTTGACGAACACGCGTTTGCCTTCGCCGCCCGCGTTGCTTATGGCAATCGAGGAAACAAGGGTTTGCAGTGCATTAAGGACTTCCCCGCCCTTGCCGATAAGGCGCCCGACGTTGTCGCCGTTGATGTTAATATTAAAGGACTTGTCGGTGTGTTCCGTTGTGACGGTGGAATTGTTTTCAAGAAGTTCAAGAAGTTTTGTGATAAAGGAAAGGGTTTTGTCGAATTTCTGACCGGGGACGGTGGGGGTGGTTTTTGGGGGCGGCTGGCTAACTGAGTTTGCGCCATTCGTCGAGGGCGCCTGCGGAACTCGCTTCGCTCGAGCAGTCCCGTCGACTTTGGTCGACCTTTGCGGCGCTTCCTCGACTGCTTTTGCAATCTCAGTTGCCGCGCCGCTTTTTGTCACGGCTGGCCTTGCTTCTGTTGTTGCGGGGGCGGGGGTTTTTGTCCGTAAAACCTCTTCTTTTACGGTTGCGCGGATACAGGCTTTTTTAAACATGCCGCCTTGTTCAAGGATTTCGACGTTGACCTCGTCTTGGGCGACACCAAGTTTTTCACAGGCGTCTGCGATTGCTTCGTGGATGGACTTGGCTTTGACTTCGATGGATTTCATACTGTTTATTTGCTCCTTTTGCTTTTGAAGTATTTTGCGTGGGGGTTGATGACCGAGGTGTCCGTGGCGGGGCCTCCTGTTCCGCGTTTCTCGGCACGTTTCTCTTGCCATTTTACAAGTTTATCCGCAGGGTAATTAAGACCAAGCATGATAACGGTCGAGAAAACCGAGTTCGCAATAATATAGATGGCAAGTGCCGCGGTGTTCATGAAGGTAAATATAACCATAACTATGGGCAGCGCAATTTTCATTACTTTTCCCATCATCGCGGGGTCAACGGTTGGTGCTTTGGGTTGGTCGGCTTGGTTTTTTACATTGCGCATCGAGTATTGTGCCTTTTTCTCTTGTGCTTTTACTTCACCTTTGGTTTTCTTGACACCCAAAAATTTTGCGTTCAAGTACAGCGACAGATAAGTGGTAGCGCCGGCAAGGGCAATAAGTATCAAAAGGCCGTTCCACTTGCGCTTGTATGAAGAGTCAATTGCCGGCTCGATTGTATTGAATTGGGTTAATTTGACATCATAAACATATTGAGCCACGATTTCATTTGTGCTTGGGTCACGCAGTTTGCCTTTTTTGTCTTTTCTTGGATATGTTTCATTAAAGTATGCGACAAGTTCCGGTTCGTCCGAAACACCGTAAAAGCCCATGATGGTATCAAGGTCGCGGGTATAATCTGTTTTGACTTCGGTGTACATAGAGTATTCTCCAAAGGTCAAACCGGAAGGAGACCAGGGTACATCGGAATGCCAGACGTTTTTAATCCACAGAAAGCCGATGTTGTGCTGTTCATATGCTTTGTTTATATCTGCCACGAATTCGGTATCATCGAAATCGGGGTCTTGGAATTCTTCTTCGTATTGTAAATATACTCCTTGTAATTTTTGTGCCGTTAGCTGTACGTTGTAATCCGCGACGGCACGCAACGACAGGAACACCGACATAAACACGCAAAGGGTTACGACAAGATTTATTGCCATAAATCCGCAAAATCCGCCCATCTTGTATCCGTGCTTCCGGTACAGTTCTTGCCGGGCGCGGTTAAGTTGCATCGGGTCGCTGGCGTATTGTTCCTTAAGTATATCTTCCTCTGGTTTGAACTTTGCCATTTTTGCGGCGTTGCGCTTTGTAAAGTATTTGTTGGCAAAATCCATCGGTAAAAGCATCAATTTCAAAACAAGCGTAAAGAATATAATCGCAACTCCATATCCTATGGCGCCGTGGTTGTACATTGCACCAATAAGAATATAAACAAATTTGCCGATGAATTTTATCCCCGCGCCTTGGTCGGGAAAGAATACTTCGCCTGCCAACAGATTGATTAAATCACCCATTTTGCTCCTCCGCTATACCTGAATGGTACGGGGTCGTAACCTGCCCCTTTTCGGTTAAAGGGGTTGCAGCGCAAGACCCGCCAAATTCCCAGTTGCCAGCCGCGAATGATTCCAAACCTTTTGATACATTGAATGGTGTATTCACTGCAGGTCGGGTAAAAGTTGCAACTTTGCGGGAAAAGCGGCCGTATTGCGAGCCGATAAAAGTATACAGGCAGCGTTGCGATAAAGACAATACTTTTCCGAAATTTCATTTAAGTAATCCCGCTTTTTTTAAAACATATTCGCAAGATTTGCGGATTTCAACAAGGTGCTTTTCAAGCAGTGTTTCTTTTGCCACAAATATGTAATTATGGTTTGGGCTCATTTGGGGAATAAGTGGCTTTACCGCCTCGCGCATCAGGCGAAGGGCGCGGTGCCGTTGTACCGAACCGCCGACTTTTTTGGACGCGGAAAAGCCGACTTTGACGTTGGGCATTTTGCAGAATGAATACACAAGGGTAAGGCAATCGCAGCCAATGTTGCGGCCTTTACGATATATATAGTTAAACTGTTT
>Ga0123353_10003718_pt1 | contig 19401 bp, 25 predicted proteins | sample TergutLab28metaG_3_FD_92763 | JGI IMG/M metagenome (GOLD analysis project Ga0123353, IMG submission 92763) | Labiotermes labralis P3 segment gut microbial communities from Petit-Saut dam, French Guiana - Lab288 P3 | ecosystem: Host-associated > Arthropoda: Insects > Digestive system > Gut ... | reverse complement strand
TACGATGGAAAATGCGCACAACTCTGTATCAGCCCGGAGTTTACAATATGTAGCATGGGATGTGGTCGATTTGGCGGATTGAAGGACGTATGTCCAAAGTGTGGAACGAGAGACGTGACTCATCTTAGTCGCGTGGTGGGATATTATTCCATTATTAGAACCAACGGAGTCGATAATTGGCAACCGTCAAAACAAGCGGAACTGATTGCGAGACAAAAAGGCACATATCATTGAAAATGTGTTATCCGTACAACATTTCATGGTCTTGGCCGCGCCCGCGAAACATCGGGCGCATCCTGTATCACACGTTTAACAAAGCCCCATTCGCCATTTGGTAGGATTAACAACGATGCTAGTCGATTTGCATACACACCACAGGAATCGCTCTCAGTGCGCTAAGGACGACGAGGAAGACATGATCCAGTCCGCAATCGAACGCGGACTTGATGGTATTGTCTTTACAGATCACGGTAAATTCGTGCCAAAGAAGCGTCTGACAGAATTGCGCAAGAAGTATCCGAAGATTTGTCTCTGGAGCGGCATCGAAATCACTACGTGTGAGTGGTGTGACTTCGTCGTGATTGGTTTACGCGACAAATGCCTCGAATACGATATCCCGCAATCGGTCCATGACTTGAAATGGACCGCCGACGAACTCATCAAATATGTGCGCAAGAAGGGTGGCTGGATACATCTATGCCACCCGTCGTTCCAGAATGGCCTCATGCCCCCGGCAATGATGGAACGACGTGCACCGTACGCGATTGAGATGCGTTCCAACACCATACCTGAACATCAAATGCACGACATCCAAGACATGGCACTCATTTGGGGGTGCCGCCTTGTCGCCGTGTCGGACGCGCACGATGTGAATGGGCTTGGTCGATACGCGGTCCGTTTGAATGGCAGAGTAAGAACAGAGCGTCAATTGATCAACAAGTTACTCAGGAACGAATATACGCTTAAACTAGGAGAAGAAAATGAAGGAATCAGTTGAGAAGTTGCGGACACTCGCTGCTGAGGTCGCCGAACACGTTGAGACATTTTCAGTCAAGGGGATTAAGAAATCCGCCACCAAGGCTCGCAAGGCCCTCGGCGAGATAAAGAAACTCGCTCTCCAGCTCCGTAAGGACCTCATGGAGGCGAAATCCGCCGACAAGAAGTAACCATGTCAAACGATGTTTTGAGACGGATCGCTAAAGACCTTAGAGGCGTGGCGATCCGTCTACGCTTAGCCAAGTTCGACAGAGATATAGTGAATCGCTTCTCCCGGATACTTGTGCTTGCGTACCATGACGGTATGCTATTTCGCCCGGCGGGTCTTCCGATCCGCTAGGAGGCATAACGTGAAGATACCAGACTGCGTAAAAAAGGTGAAAGTGCAAGAGTTGGTCCTGCCAGAATTTGGGGATTCTTTTCTCAGAGAAGATATGCTGGACGCATTGTCCACCATAGGGGCGTCCAATATTCTGGCAGAGATAACGATTGAAGAATATGAAGAAATCCTTCGTTACATAGCGAAAGCATATAACGAGGCTCACAAGAGGGCCGCGAGCTGTGTTTAAACGTTTGTGGCAGTCGTGGTGTGACTTGTGGCGATTCTGCCGCGTGGTCGTTTGGTCGACCAAGGCATACAATCGTGCAGTTGTTAATATGAAAGTTCCGCAAGAGATACTGCGTATCAAGTTGGAGCGGTTGCCGTACACGTTTAGAGCCGACCCGCAATACCTCCATATAAGCCACCAGACGATCGAATTCACTCTTGGACGTACTCTGCAGAGATACGCGCATACGGACAATGTGTTCAAACGCATGTTGTGGCCAGAGACGTTACTTCGCGCCACGAGCGTGTCGTTCTTTTGTTCGGTCTTCATTGCTGACGACATTTACTTGTGGAAGGACGCGGACTTTGAGCGCATGCTTGCGAACTTAAAAGAAGTGCACGACTTTGACATTCCGGGTAAAATTGAAGCGTTCCAGCATTCGCTGGACAACAGGGTTAAGACAGCCGCAGAACAGACTTATGAGGAGTACCAAAATGGCGCCGGGACACAGTGACTTTTTGCGGGAACTCGCCAACCGTCTGCGCGAGGAACACCCGGAACTCCGCGAGGACTGTAATCACTCGCTGGAACTCGAAGCCGACACAACCGTGGTTAAGGAGGTCTAAGGAGGTCTAAAAATGGCCGATCACTATGTTCAATGCGATTGCGGACACAGTGAAGTTGATTACGAAGCGCGAGAGTGGGAAGATGAAACGCTGTGCCACAGTTGCTATAATGCAAGAGTTACACCAGATATGGAACTTGACGCAGACTTGCAATGGGTTCTCGAAAACGACAATTCATGACCCTTACGCTTGGAAGTCTCTTTGACGGAATTGCCGGATTCCCCGTGTCGGCGCTCCGTCACGGAATCAAGCCGATTTGGGCATCAGAGATCGAGCCAGACTGCATCGCCGTCACAACCCGCCACTTCCCCGACATGATCCACTATGGAAGCGTCAAGGACGTCCACGGCGGAGAAGTACCGCCTGTGGACGTTTTGACTTTCGGTAGTCCATGCGTCGGCCTTAGCGTGGCAGGGAGACAACTTGGGTTAAATGATCCGCGTTCCGCTTTGTTTTTGGACGCGGTGCGCATTATCAACGAAATGAGAGAGGCGACCAATGATGAGTACCCTAAGTATATCATCTTCGAAAATGTTCCGGGAGCCCATAGCACCAATGATGGCCGTGACTTTCAGGCTGTGCTCAGCCAAATCGCATCGTCCGATATTCCAATGCCTCGATTTAACAAATGGGCAGACGCCGGAATGGTTAGGAGCGAGAGATGTGACATCGCATGGCGAATCCTTGATGCCCAATTTTGGGGAGTCGCCCAACGTCGCCGTCGCATCTTCCTTGTCGCGGACTTTAGAAAGACAAGTAGACAAGAAGTATTTTCTCACACCCAAAGCCTGTTCCGGTATTATTCGCCGGGCAACGAGGCGCAAGAAGAAACTCCCGGAAATATTGGACAGGACGTTGCAGGAACAGATTCACGATCCGATGTTTCAGTCGGTCAGAAAACCGCCGAAACAGCATCGGGCATCCGCCATCTAACCGGATGGGACATACAGTCAGAACGTATTTACTCCGACGAGGGCGTGGCACCTACTTTGTCCGGAAGCGACAAGGGAGGCGGTCGTCATGGACCCGGAAGCGTTCTCACGGCGGCGGGGTTCAATGGCTGGAAAAGTCATACTGGGACGATCGAGTATGCCGAAGATCGCGCCCCTTGTATATCCTCCTCGATGCCACCGAACGTCCTCGCTATCCAACAGAATGAACGTGGCGAAATCCGCCTGAACGAGAACATGGGTGCGATTTGCGCCAATGGCGGGTCGAGGATGAGTCCTAAGGTGTTAGCAATACACCAAAATCAGTCAGGAGAAGTGCGTCTTGGAGAAGTTGCAAATACTCTCAACACCAATTCGAACGCCAGCGGTAGAAATGCTCCCATCGTTTGCGCGGAAAGTAAGTGCTTTGGCAAGTCGGACCATGGCGGGTACCTTGAAAAAGTAATGCCACTCTGTGCACACAGTGACCCGTTCAACAATGTAGTCTGTGAGGTTGATGAAGCTGGTAAGGTGTTTGGAAAAGTCAGCTTCGGACAATATAAAGAAGGCGTGAATCCACTCTGTGCACATCCGGGAAGCGGACAGTCCTTTGAGAACGTCGCTTTGGTCGGGCATCCGGATGTAACGGGTACGCTTTGTGCGAGTGGAGCGGGTTTGAATCGTCCGGCTGGACAAGGAAACGAAACCGACTTGTGCATCTGCGTGGCGTCTGGCCACACAAACGCAGAGATCATGCACGACAAGTCTCCGACATTGACTTGCATCCATGACGGACCGCCCTATGTCGTGGCCCCTGAAACCACATATCGCGCTCGTCGTCTCACGCCGAAGGAAGCAGAGCGCTTACAAGGCTTCCCGGACGAGTGGACGCTACATAGGGACAATGGCACGGTAATCTCCGATTCGTCGCGCTACCGGATGCTCGGAAATTCTGTCGCCATCCCGTGCGTTGACTTCATCATGAAGACCATTCTCATGATGGAGAACGAAGAAGTCCACGTGTCACCTGATTACCACGAAGAAGTCGAGTTTGACGAGGTAGAATCAAAGGCGGAGTTTGACGATCCTTTGCTTCTCTACTTCCCGTCAGAGTAAATAATGACAGACCCCATCATAGAAGATTTCGTGGCATCAATGCGTCAACGCATGGACGGACTGAATCTGTCCGGCAATCCACTATATGAACGCAAATTCGACTTCGAGAAGAAATCGCTATACAATTATCGTGACCATCCAAAGAGTGACAAAGAAGAAGACAGGGATTATTACAAGCGACTGATTGCCGAGATGGAAAGTTGGCGCAACGGCGGGTGGGAATCCAATGAATCTGGCAGTTTGTTTTTGTTCTTGCTCGGAGCGTCAACGCTGGACCCGGTTGCACACCGTCTCCAATATCAAGTCAATGTGTTGACTGGCGGTGAATGCCCGGACATCGACACTGACTTTACGCCGGAAGTATGCGCCGCACTTAAAGAGAAACATCTTCCATCATTGTTTGAACCTAAAAACGTATGTCTTATCGGAGCGTATGGCACATTTAAGACGCGGCAGACTATTGTGGACGTGGCGAAAGCGTGCGGCGTCGATCAAGAGGACGCATATGTCGTTACTAGGGAAATGGACATAACCGAAAAGCACGACATGAAGGGGGACGATGGCGGGGACGCTGAGGCGGACAAGAAGAAACAACTCTTGGACGAAATGGACTGGGACGTACTGGAAAAAACATACCCAAACTTGAAAGACTTCCTTGACAAACACTCGGTCGACGATGGCCGTGGTGGAAAGAGATATCCGATACGTGAACACTCCAAGGTGTTACGGAACCAGATACGATCTTTTGGTCAACACGCTGGAGGCGTCATTATCTCTAGTGCAGACTTGCTGAATTACATACCTATTGCCAAGGCCGGTAAGAACATGGTATCCGCATGGGTCGAGGGCATGGCGGGACACGAACTCATTAAAAACGGGTTGGTCAAGTTTGACATCCTTGGACTACGGCATCTCAATATCGTTAAAGATTGCATTCAACTCATAAATGAGAGCCGTGGCATCAACCTCACGCGAAGCATGATTCCACTTGAAGATCATACGGCACTAAGGGCGTCCACAAAGGGTGACATGGTAGGCATCTTCCAATTCGACTCGGTGCAGACGCTTCCAATCCTGCAGCGGATCGGCCTTGATACGTTCAAAGATGTGATCGCGGGTACAGCAATGATTCGTCCTGGTCCTAAAGACGCTGGGATGCACGACTTGTACGCGGAAGTCAAGAATGGATTCGTGCCAAATGAGCATCCAGTGTATCTGGAGACATTGAAAGACAGTAGGGGGACGATCTTATATCAAGAATCTGTAATGGCGTTGGCTAGGAATCTAGCGGGATTTTCAATGGAGGAAGCAAATCTCGTCAGAAAAGCGATGGGCAAGAAAATAGATAAGATCATGAAAGAACTTGAACCGAGATTCGTCAAACAGTCTATGGAATTGAATGGATTGACGAAGGAAAAAGCGGAAGAAATTTGGAACAACATGGCTAAGCATTCTGGTTACAGTTTCAACATATCTCATGGCGCTACGTATAGCTGTATCACCAGCTCGGAGCTATTTCTGCGCCATCACTTCCCTGCTGAGTTTTGGTGCGCATCCATCAACAACTACGAGTCCGGCAAGAAGAACCGTGAGAAGGTGTCATACGTGCACGTGTACATCAATCAGGCGCGTAAAGCCAAAATCAAAGTTCTCAACGCGTCAATTAACTCATCGAAGGGAAAATTCTCGCTTGAAGAAGACGCTGAAAGTGCTGGCGGTTGGTCAATCCGGTTTGGATTGGAGAACGTGCGGTACGTGGCAAGTTCCGCCAAGGATATCATGGAGAGTCGCCCGTATGTGTCCATGGACGATTTCTACACGAGAATTAACAAGACGAGGGTGAATAAGAAGGTCGTGGAGTCGCTGATTGACGCCGGAGCGTTCGATTGCCTGTATGATGAAATCAGTGGAATCAGCGGAAAGCGCGCAACTGCGTATCGCGATTACTATACCGCTAGGGGCGAAATGGGAGATGTGAAAGTTTCCAGCACCGTACTCGACATGGAAAACTGGTTGCAACATAGATGGGAGGAGAGGGAGGCGGTTGCGGCATTGTTGTCGTTGACTGCGGACCCATTACGCTATAAAATCGAAGCGGTCATTGAAAAAAGAAAAGCGAACATTGAGGCGGCGAAATTGAGCAAGAAGCCGCAACGGACGGTCGATAAGACGCCATGGCATACGATAGAAGACCTGCATAGAAATTCAGATAGTCGCAAATGGGTCGTGTTGCGGTTGGACAGTTGGAGCAAGACGACCAGCAAGACTGGTAATCCGATGCTGGTGGTCAAGGCGTCCGACGATATGGACGAAGTGCAGTTTTATGTGTTCAAGGCCGGAATCGCAGGGTTCGAGAGTTTATTCAAGCCTGGTAACCGCGCCGTCATTCCGATCAAGTCGTTTCCGAAGGACGATGAAGGCGGCGACAAGTCAACATATTTCCAGGACGACGATTTTGGCAAGTTGCTCGGTCAGCAGGTGGAGTTGATGTGAGCTTGGTTACACCATATGGACACACGTTTGACTTCTTGAAGAGGGTCTTAATTTGCATGGATGAAGTTTTCATACCATGCGATACACCAGTAGTACACAATGCCATATACAAACTGGTGTACGATAAACGGATGGAACTGATTAGAGCGCAAAAAGCGATGGAAGACGCCCGCACGTGTTTGACATGGAAAGATCAAGGCTACTACAAGTATTCCGAGGAATTAGATCACCAGTTGAAAGTCATGCTCCAAGTTGGAATACTTGAAGTCATGGGTCCGTTCCTGAGAGAATACAGGATTTGCAGGAAAGACAAGATGCAACGCCGAGAAGTCCAACTTGCCGCAAAGTTGTTTTCAGATGTCTTGAACGGCCACGATAAATAGATTCGGAGAACGCATGGCTAGAACGATCGAAGAAAGATATAGGTCAGTCGCGCAGTATGGTGACGATCCGGTTCGTGTCCGCGCCGTGGCTATTGGCCGCGAGGATAAAGAGCTTGGCGATTATTGCGATCAAGTGATCGCGGGTACAATTAAGCCGGGCAAGGCTAAACAAGCAGAACCGGAGATCGAAAATACCGACGCTAAAGCAACACTTAAAGAAGAAGCGCAACCGTCGAAGGAGCAAGGTAGCAAAAAGGCGGGAAAGGGAAATGGTAAGATTGCTCCATCAGAGTTGAAATGTGACAAGTGCGGCAAGGTTGCGAAGTCGGAACTCGGTTTGAAATTCCATAAGAAGTCTTGTAAAGGCAAATCTGCGTAATGGAAGCTCGCGAGGCGTACCCAAATACCAAAGAACGCAGGGCCGAGCTGCGCACTTTATATAATCAATTCGGCGCAGTGCGCGTTCAGGCGCACGAGAAGGACACGCTCTCCGTTGGCGAGATAGCACTACGTGTAGAATGGGGTTTGCTTGAAGATGCACTTGATGCACTAAAAGAAAACAGGACGACGCTTACCGGACTCGCAAAGTATCGAAAGATGATTGAAGAACCAGACGAAGAACAGATTAAGGTTGTGCGAAATACAGGTGCTCCTCCAGCTCCTCCGAAGAACGGCATCATACGCAGGAGTCCAACTGGTGAGGAAGCGAAAGCAATCATCGCCGACTACAACGCGGGAATGAAATGGGCCAGCCTGATAGACAAGTGGCGATTCGGAAACTATGCTATCCAACAGTTGATTAAACGGCATCAGAAAATGAAAAATGTCACCTAAAACCCACACCACGAAGGAGAGAAGAATGTCAGCACAGCCAGTGATGGTCAAAGCATACCAACGAGCTCCAGTTCGCAGAGCACCGAAAGCCCCTGCGAAACCCTCCGTACCAGCATCGATTCAGAAATTGATTGCCGCCGCGAAGAACAACCAGATCATGGGTGCGCTCGGACTATCGGTTTTCACCAAAGCCGACTTGCGCTATTTGTACGAGAGTGGCGCGTTTGGTTGTCAGGGTAAAGATGGCGAAGTGTATGAGGCGGATCATGAATTCGGATTCACAAACCGTATGCTTGATAAAATGGAAAGCGACTTTCCGCTGAGTGAGCGCGAACAGAAAAAGTTGCGAGGCGTTATCGGGACGCAGTTGGTCCCGTTCTTGAAAACACTATAACCCAGGGAAGACGACCAAGACAAAAGGTCTCCTAAGTCTTCCCATTGCTCAAAAGAGGAGAAACAATGAAGATTAGCGTTGAAAGGGCGGCACACAATAACAACTACAAAGCGTGTTCGTGTTACGAGTGCAGAGCAAAAGCACGAGACAACGTTAAGATGTTCGGCAAGAATCAGATCATGGGTCCGGATGTCAAGGCAAAGAAGAAGGCCATCGACGAACTTGGTACTTGGCGTTTCCGTGGTCGTGCTTTGTTGCACTATCTCCACGATCGTTTGCCGATGGGTTTGATTTACAGAGTATACGACTCAGAGGGTGCGCACATTGGAAATTGCGGTGGTCAAGACGGTTCTGGAATCGGTGAAGAAACAAGCGCGATGCAACTGTATGGCATCAAACGCCTCATTGACAGGAACGAATGGGAACACATAGACACGCTCGTGGCTGATTTGGCGCATGGACTTATTCAGGGCGGTCTTGGAGAATATGCCTCACGCGCCAGTAGAATGACAGTCGCAACAAAACAAAAGTGCGTTTGGAAATTTGATGCGCACGACATGTTCAAAAATCCGATCATTTGTGGGTATATCGACCTTTACAATGTCGACAAGAAGGACAAGAGAGTCGTGCTCTATCCGTGCATGAATCTACATCCGAATTTCAAACCGCTTGTCACGGTAGAGCAGTTCAAAAAGATACAGGCAATTCTCGGCAACAAGAAATATGTTGGAGCAACTTGGCGTCCCAAAATGAGCGTGTCAGAGTATGCGGAGTTTATCCAAGCGCAAATCAGACTGAAAACGATACACCTTACCACTAGTGTTGTCGGGTCGTCGGAACTTTTGTCAACCGGAGAATAGATGGGTAACTTGTCGCACGACGCGCAATTGATCGAAGTGCTGAGACAAATCAGCGAGAACACTGGTAGAATCGCAAATGCCCTCGACAACATCAATTTTGTCGTCACCGGCAATTGCGAATCGCACAAAAGCGGTCAAATGGGATGTTTGGAAGTCATTGCCGTTGCCTTGAAGGAACTTGCGTCTCGTCATGGGACACCAACAAAGGGGAACTCCAGTGCTGAATAAGAACGCGCAGGGCGGAGTTGTCGTAGTCACACAAGATGGTGGCTCGACTTAATGGGTCGAACGCTAAGAGTTTATAACGGTGGGTCCCTTGACAAGGCTTTGCGAGGGACCCACATGCTTACCCCGAAAGACGGACAGACACTTCCGACTAAACCTTTTAGTCATAAAAAAGTTGCTTTTGTGTGTAGTTGTGGAAATGAAACATTGGCGATGTGGAAGGCTTACAACTCTGGTCATGTGAAATCGTGTGGTAAGTGCAAAAGAAGTAGATTTGCGGTAGCGGAACTCAAAAAGCAAAAGTTTGGGCAGTTGGTCGTTTCGCCAAATCAGGAAGACGTAAAAACGACCAGCAATACTAAAATTTTATGGTTGTGTGATTGTGGTAAAGAAAAGGAAATCGTGATAGGTTCGGTCGTTAATGGTTATACAAAGTCGTGTCATTTCGCGATGCCGAAGGCACAATTTCGATCAAAGGACAAGAGAACGCTGGTCGAATGGGAAAAAGAAATACTACCGATTAGGTTGGCGAGTGGTCAAAGGTTACCATTGGAACTGTTTAAAAACTCGTCTCATCTAACTAGATTTATCTGCAACTGCGGGAAAGAGTTTATTGATAAGTTCGGGCGTGTGGTGTCTAAGCATCGCAAAACATGTTCGAAATGTAAATTCATAACGAAAGAATCTGTCGTCGGCAAAAAATATGGTAAGTTGTTGTTGCTCGAAGAAGGTGTGCCGTCAGAGTTTTCAAGAGACACGTCTCAGCAGTTCAATTTTCAATGTGATTGCGGCAACATAAAGAAGATATGGTGGTGTAGCGTCATTAGAGGACAATATAAAACGTGTGGATCATGCAATCTGAGATCGCCCGAATGGTGGATGTCTCAAAAATTTGGGTTGCTAAGGGTCACTAATTTAGATTGTCCGATAAAAACTGGTTCAGAAGAAAAATTGGATGTAACGTGTGATTGTGGGCGCACGACGAGAGTCATGGCGTCTGATTTGGTGAATGGAACCACTGAAACGTGCGGGTGTCGATCGAGAGGCTGGAGTAGTGCATCTGAGAGTGTTGCGCACGCAATTAGATTGCGCGGAATCAAAATTGAAAGTGGATATGACGAATTGGAAATAAGCGGCAGAAAATACGACATTTTTGCACCGAGTAGCAATCTAGTAATAGAATATCACGGCCTCTGGTGGCACAGTCGCGATGGAATAAAGGACAAAGATTTAATCAAATATGAATTGGCAATCAAAAATGGGTACAAATATATAGCAATATACGAGGACGAGTGGGTTTATAACGGACTTCGAACAGAGGCGTTTATTATGTCTCATTTGGTAAATGTTGACGACCAAATAGAGGTATGGACAACAAATCTGGCAGATGCAAACGCTGTGCACTCTGTCTGTAATTTGGACGGTTCCAGTGAAAGTAGTTCCTTCAATGTTGTATTGAGGTCAGGTAAAGAAACAATTGGTGCCGTCTCGTTCTTAGGAAAGCATATACACAGGATGTCATTTCTTCGATCAATAGACGAGTGCGTAAAAGCTGTCGCACAATGGTGTTTATCTAATAGGCCGGACACCGAGATAATTACAGACAATAGGTGGGGATTTGACAAAGCGTTGTCAAAAAGTGGATTTGAAATACACGATATTCAAGATAGGCGTTGTTATTGGGTCGATAAGAATCGCCGCAGGTACAATTTTCCGGCACTGGGTTGTTACGCAAAAATGTGGGATGTGGGACACAAACATTGGAAACTAGGAGAGAAACAATGAACATGTTCAGCAAGAACCAGATGGGCGGAACGGTGGTTGTGACAGTCGATCAGGCATGGGGGTCGTCTGGCAAGGGGGCGTTGAATTCGTGGATCGCAGACAAGAATCAATTTGACTGGGCTGTGGATTCTTTTTTCACCAACGCGGGCCACTTCACAACGCTCGACGACGGAACAAGAATTCTTACACAAATGCTACCAAGCGCATTCGTTAATAGGAACGCCAAACTTTATATAAACGCAGGCGCCGCAGTTTGCTTAGAAACTTTGTTCGCCGAATTGAAAATGCTTGATGATATGGGCTATCAAGTGTCGGATAGGCTGGTGATACACCCGCACACGAACGTCATAGTGCAAGAGGACAAAGACGAAGAAAAACGCGTCTTGGGAATCAAGACAACCTCTACGATGAAGGGATGCGGCGCGGCAGTTGCTCGCAAATCAATGCGCCAAGGCAAGGTGGCTAAGGATTACGAAGAATTGCATCGTTGGATCGATCCAGACGTAACCATGAAATTGATCAAAGATATTTCTAGTGGCGCAAATGTGATCTTTGAAGTGGCGCAAGGTTGTATGCTTGATCTCAATCACGCGCAATTTCCATACACAACGTCGCGACAGGTTCACTGGCCGCAAATTATAGCTGACTCTGGAATTAGTCCGGTCGCCGTATCCGACGTCGTAATCAATTGTAGGACCCACCCAATACGCATCAACAACAAGAACGCCGTGACAGGAAATCACTGCTATTCTGGCGATTTTTGGGGCGCGGAAGAAATCGATTGGCCAACGGTGGCCTTAGAGGCCGGGTATGCATCATACGAAGAATTTGCCGCTAAGTATGAGAAATCAATCTTGACCTCGGTAACCAAATTGCCAAGGAGAGTGGCCAGATACAGCCACGACATGGCCAGATACGTTGACGCTATGTCTGGCGGTACAATGACGCCGAACATTGTTTCGTACTCGTTGAATTTCCTCAACTTCATCGACAAAGAGATAGACGGAGCGAAGACAGAGGAAGAATTGCTTACAAGCAAGGTGAAAGCGTGGTTGAAGAACGAGTTCTTTGCAGCGATTCCAAATGCAAAACTCAAGTGGGTGCGCACCGGAATTTTGCATTCTCAGATAGTCGAATTTCCCGATGGACTTGATAAGTCCAAACTGTAAACAAGGAGATCAGTAATGAGAAGTTTGTTTTCTACTTTCGATGCCACTGTTCGAAAAATGCCCGTTGCATTTGTTACTCTGTGTTGGGCACTTGGAATGGCGATTGGTCTTGTCGTGCCGCTTCCTAGTCGGGCGATGGCAGGGGATCGCGTGGAACTTCCTGCGTACATGTTTACCAATCCGCAGAATGGTATGCAGACCGAAATTCCGGCGACATACTACGACCGCGTTGTTTTGCCAGACGAACACATCCGCGATTTTAGCGCGAAGAGCGACCAGAACTGGGTCAATCGTGCCGTGATTGCGGAGCGTCCGGACGGTAAGGGCAACCGCATCGCCGAGATTATCTATCTTGACGGTGTGAATGTGTCATACTGGGCCGTGTCTTCTTCGTCGCCCAAACTTCGTGAATGGATTGCCAAAGCCTCCGAGGAACAGGACAAGGTCGATCCAATCAGGAACGAATGGAAAGACGTAATCAAGCGGCAAGACGACTTCCCGGTTTCCGGCGGAGCAAACTGTTATGACATGGTCTACGTCGTGGTTGAGGCCCATAATACGTCCACGACGCCGAAGCAAATCACCGTCAACTTGTCGTACAAGCCGCTGGCGGGACAGGGCGGCGTTGAAGAAGTTGTGATTACGCTCAAACCTGGAGAGGCGATTCGCCGGAAGATCAGCCACACGTTCCCGCTGGAGTTCCGTGCCGACTGGTATTTGAAGCATCTGAACGATGTCGTCTATCGCGGAGACAGATACGCTCAATTTATCCTCGACGGGACGCCGAAGACCAAAGGTCCGATCATTCAAGTTACTGGTCGTGCGCGGGTTTGCGCAACCCCGTCCGAACAGCAGATGTCGGCCACAGGGACTGGCAGTTGCGCCTCCGTAACTCCGCTTCCTCAGTTGACCGGAGCATGTTTGTCAGCGCGGTGTCTCGTCAGCCCTCCAGCTATCTCGGTTGACGTTGAATCGATTCCGAACATCAAGGGTACGACATTCACCGTCACAGGTCCTTATAGTTCACGCATTGACATCGAAAGGAAATAACATGCCAAGAGCAAAATCGAAAGGTGCTAGTAAACATGCGCCGATATTTAAGGCCGGAGATGTGGTTAACATCTTCATCAATGGCAAAGAACGTCTCGGCATCGTTGCGCGTCAATGGGGTGGTGACGTCCATCTCACATATTGGACACGTAAGGGTCGTGGCGTTGTGAAGAACATTGAATCAGTTTGCGTCAGCCGTTGCTTTAAAATTGACTTTATCTCAAAATCCGGTAAGATGCTCGAAAAGGCCGCTAAGATGTTTGGCCAAGCCCTCACGAACATGGAGGAGTCGGACAAGTTGTTGGAAACGGTTTATCTCGAACATACGAAAGTGAAGAAATGAGACCAGACCAAATTGTGATCAGGAAATCGCCAACAGCGGACAGCCGCACGGCACCAGACGGGACAACTAAGCAGACTCTTTTGGAGTCGAGTTACCAACACATCGAAGATGTCCGTAAGGCAATGGAGTTCTTCGTGCAGATGATTCGCGATGCCGCGAACGTCCATGATTTCACGAAGATCAGCGACATCGACGATTTCTACCATAGTTTCTCACGCAAGTTGACTGGTGATGACTTTAAGGCGGAAAGGTGGTATCAAACCCACCTATCCAAAGAGCGTCATCACCTGAACGACAGCGTTCCAGACGATGTGACGCTTATCGACGTGCTGGAGCGCGTAGCAGACATCGTAATGGCAGGGATGGCTCGGTCTGGCGAAGTTTACGATGAAGGTATCGATCCAGAAATGCTGGTTAAAGCTTTCAATAACACAATATCCTTTTTGAAGTCAAAAGTCAAGGTGGTGGAGTAGGTGGATTGCTCGTCGTGCGGCATGTTGGCCTCTTTGCACGGTCATGACGCCACACAAACATTCACGTTTAACTGCGACGGAATAAAACTGGAAGCGTGTCGTAGACTACATGTGCTTAAACTTTGTGGTCCTCCAGGAACGCGTGGCGCGTCCAGCGATCAAAATGAGCCATACGATTACGACGCGGAGGTTGTTAGAGCGAAGATAGCTTTTGACCGACACTATGCAGAAATGGAAGAATGTAACAGGATTTTGTCCAGAGAATGTCCGATAATGATACGGTGGGCATATGAAGACGAAGCGCGACCCCGACTGGAAGGATGGAGAACCGAGACCGGAAGCGGTTGCTCGATGGAAAGCGCAGGTTGCCGAAAGACATAAGGAACTGTTTGGGAAGCGCAAACTGGTACCGTCAGACCTCGCTCGTACTCCGGCCCCAAGGTCAACACCAAGTCCGCACCATAGGAAGAAACGGAAAACAAATGGCTAAACGTGTTGCGTTTGTGTTTCCGGACGACGTACCAGAGAAATATCGCAAATACAAGCCATTTTATCATGAAGACGGGACGCCGTCGATGGGCGTGTCTTCCATTGTGCTTGAGTTTGATAAGAAGCATCTCATAATGATCACGCAAGACTCATTGAAAGTGAAATTCCTCACAGCGAAAAAGCCGAACGGTGTACAACTTGGAAAGTTGCTTGAAAAGATTCCTTTCGTCACCAAAGGCATGGACGACAACAAACATTTCAACAAAGAGCTATTCATTTTGAAGGTGAAGCGTCTTCGTCCGTTGCCAGAAGAAAAACACCAACTAATAGACGATTTGGTGACGAGAATGGAGCAAATAGAAGCGCACATAAGGAAATCCGGTGAAGTCTTAGAAAACGACGAAGTGGAAATAGCAATATTGAGCACAATGTCTCAGTCACCGGAATTTAAAACTGTGAGCGAATCACTTACAATCATGGCGAATTTTTTGATTGAAAATGGGGCCGGGATAGGGTTGGTGCGAGACTACCACTATAACAACTGGATGCAAGATGCAGACGGAAATATAATGATCGTTGACCCTTGGAAGCCAAGATACATAGAGGAAATGATGGAAAAGGGGGCGTTGCCAGTGGATTTCAAGACAGCGTCTGCGAGACGTGTGCACATAGTTAACAACAAAATGGCAAGTGCAAATCTGCCAAAGCTACCAAAAGTTGGAGACGCAATGTCTAAACAAGAATACACCAACTTTTTTGGCAGGACGTCGGCATTCTTTTTGGTCGGCAAGATATCTCAAAAGCAATTTGACGATTGTGCAGATCATTTGAAAGCGGTTTGGGACAGTCAATGGCCGACATCTAAGAGGCGAGATAAGACAAAGAAATGAGATAAGACAAAGAAATTTCGATCGTTCTACATGACCGGATTAAGGAGAAATGATGGCGCAACTCGTGCGGAAAGGGAAGACGAAGGATGTGTTCCGCCTGGAAGGCGATCCGACCAAACTGGTCCTCGCTTTCAAGGACGACGTAACGGGCCATGCGGACGGCACGATTGACCCTGGTGCGAATCAAGTGATCGCCAAGAGCGCGGGGCAGGGTAACGCATGTCTTCGCATGACGACGCACTTCTACGAGAAGTTGAACGCGCAGATGCGGACGCACTTCATCTCCAGCAATTTGAGCGACAACACGATGGTTGTGACCGCGTGTAAGCCATATGGTCCCGGCATTGAGGTTTTGATTCGCTATGTGTCCACTGGATCATGGATGCGACGGTTCGAGAAGTATGGGGCCAAAGAAGGACAGGCGTTGATTGATTGCGTCGAATTTAGCATCAAGGATGACGATGGTGGCGACCCCATCGTGTCTGACACGGTTCTTATTAATCTCGGAATTGCGACCGCCACGCAACTTGACGAAATGAGAAAGAAGGCATTGGTTGTCGGTAGTCTGGTGCGTCAAGAAATGGCGGAGAAGAATTTGACGTTGTACGACATCAAAATTGAGTTTGGGCAAGACGGTGACGGCAATATGGTGCTGATTGATGAAATCGGCCCCGGAAGTATGAGGGCATATCAAGGCGACACTCAGGTCAAGGGGATCAGCCTCTCTCAACTGTTCTTCGGCATCAATATCACGTTTAACTTTTAAGCTACCGCCAGCTTAGTAGGACGTGCGGGACCAGAAATGGTTGAAGGCGTCCCATTTAGGAGCAGATATGCGCATTGCGTTGATCGCGTTGCTGTTCGCGGCGATAATGGCGATGTCGGGTTGTTTCTTCATGCCATGGCAGATGTCATAATGTGGCCATATCTTCGAGAAACCAAGCCTACTAATTCCCTGCGGTGTAAAGTTTGTGACAAGAACGATAGACGAACATATTATCACGTTGCAAAAGTAGGACCGATTTGCGGAGTGTGCGTCAAGAGAGCGAACCCATACTCATTGAATGGAAACGAGAAAATAAGGGCCGCAGTTGTGTCTAGGACCTTCTGGAGCGTACATGATAAAAACGATGGGGTTCGATCTTAGCATCACTCAGGCAGGAGTGGCGTACGCTGAGGATGGCGTCGTCAAGTGGGTGAAATCGATCCGGACGCTTCCGGCGTCTCAGAAATCAAAATCAATTCCGGCGTTTTCAAATTTTTATTCTCGCACGACCTATATCGTCAATGAAGCAATCAAGTTAATTCCCCTTGACGTGAATTTGATCGTCGTGGAGGACGTGTACGCAGCTCGCGGCAAGTCTATGGGGAGCGCGATGGACCTTATCGCGCTCGGACATTTGTTCAGGCACTATTTGGAAATGAACAAGTTGCCATGGGTGCCAGTTACGCCATCTTCTCTTAAAATGTGTTTAGGAAATGGAAACCTCCCAAAAGACCAAGTGACTAAAGAGTTGTTTAAGCTGTTCGGGGTCGATGTGTCGAATGACGACGAAGCGGACGCCGCAAACGGCGCAATTTTCGCGCACATGCTTATCCAAAAGAAACAGGGGATCAGTCCACCAATTTTGCCTAATTTCCCATACCAAATGAAGAAGGGCAAGCGGATCGACAAGCGCCTTGAAGCGGTGGAAAAGGTGATTTCAGACGACGATTTCTACAATTACCCTCATGTTGTAGTCACGCCATGAACACAGTCGTAAAAATGCGCTTTGGTAGTCACTTATATGGAACGGATGGTCCGGATTCGGACGCCGATTTCAAGTGCATTTTCATACCAAAATCGCGGGACATCCTCCTGCAACGCGCTCCTAAGGTTTACAGGGACAATAAGTCTGGATATGCTGTCGATATCGAGAGTTTTAGTCTCCACTATTGGTTCAAACTGATGTCCGAAGGGCAGACTGTTACGCTCGACATGTTGTTTGCCCCTGATGACATGATAGTGGAAATGTCGGCCACATGGCAGACGATACGAGACAACAAGGATAAATTGATCCACAAGGCGACTAAGGCGTTTCTCGGCTATTGTCGCCAACAAGTGTCTAAATATGGCACTAAGTCTATGCGAATCGGAGCAATAAAAGAAGCGATCAAGTGGATAAGGGAACACCGTTTTTATAGTGCTGGCAAGTTGATGAAAGTGGGAGACGTTTACGAGGAATTCCCTGTTAGAGAGTTCTGGGAAAAGAAGTCTTGTGAACGCAACAGGCAACGATCCATAGAGATTTGTGGCAGAACATTTACGGAAAATACGAAGCTCGCTCATGTGGTTGAATGCTTAGAACAAATACGTGACAATTATGGCAAGAGGGCGCACGACGCCGAAAATAATCAAAACATAGACTGGAAGGCGGTAAGTCATGCGTTTCGGGTCGCCCATGAACTTAAAGAACTTCTGACTGTCGGGCGGATAACGTTCCCGCTTGCGAACGCCGACTTCATCAAGAAAATCAAGTGCGGTGAGTTCCATTTTAAGGACGACAGTATTGATGCACAGATAGATGCCTTAATGAAAGAAATAGAAGAGATTGCGAAGAAGTCCACGTTGCGTGAACACGCCGATCAAAACTGGATCGACGACTTCGTTGAGAAGACGTATATGGAAGTCATTGATAAAGTAGTGTCATGATATGAACAAGATAGTGGAAATGCGCTTCGGCGACCACCTGTATGGATTGGAAGAACTGGGTTCGGTGGAAGAACCTGGTCCAGACGTTGAAGTTAGAGGCGTTTTCATCCCGGAATTTCAAGACATCATTCTGCAACGTACTCAAGATTTCGTGGATTCTGGCGCGGAAGACGAATTCGGTAACAATGAGAACATCAGACATTTCAGCCTACATCATTGGTTCAGACTGGTAGAGGAAGGTAGCGTCGTCCCAGTAGAAATGCTGTTTGCACCGGACGACGTGCTGCGTGAATATGGTGATGAAGAAGAGGGTGTCGTATCTGGTCGCTGGCAGTCTCTACGCGAGAATAAGGATAAGTTGGTAAGCAAACGGGTGGTGAGGAACGTCACCGAAGACGTATGCTGGTTGAAAGTCAGAAAATTCATCATACTACAGGAGAAGACTGGTGCGGTCAATGATGCGTTAACGTGGATGGACGATCGCCTAACGCAACTTGGAACCGCTGTTACGATAGACGACATCTGGAACGCCTTCCCGGACGGCGAAAACGACTTTTGGGACAAGGGAGTTGGTGAAGACGATCAGAGATTCATAGAAATCGTCGGACGTACGTTCAAGGAAAACGAACCATTAACGGATGTTGTTATTCGTTTGGAGTATGTACGAGACACGTATGGTGATATAGTGCAAAACGTTGAAGATTCAATTGACTGGAAAGAAATCAGCGACGTTTTTAGAATCCTGTTTGAACTCAAGGCTTTACTGACGACCGACCAGATAGTTTTCCCATTGCCGGAAGTCGAATTCCTTAAACAAGTTCGTAATGGTGAGTTCCAGTTTGCTGGTATCTCAAACCAGCTCGTCGCATTGCTTAAAGAAATTGAGGACGCATATATCATATCCACCATGCGGGAATACGAAGACGCAGAGTGGATGGACGATTTTTGCTACAACGTATATCAAGACACGGACGAAAACAAGTTTTATTGGTTGTGTGAAAGTGGCCATTTGCACGCATATGGTGCTAGCGAAACAGTGCCGGAAGAATGTCCAATATGTGAAACAGGATTCGTACAGTACATTGTCAAGAGGCCGCATCAGACAC
>Ga0123353_10003717_pt1 | contig 19405 bp, 15 predicted proteins | sample TergutLab28metaG_3_FD_92763 | JGI IMG/M metagenome (GOLD analysis project Ga0123353, IMG submission 92763) | Labiotermes labralis P3 segment gut microbial communities from Petit-Saut dam, French Guiana - Lab288 P3 | ecosystem: Host-associated > Arthropoda: Insects > Digestive system > Gut ... | reverse complement strand
GTTCTGGTGAATGTCTTTGTGGTGATTTCATTCTACCAGTTTTCGAGTTGGGCTTCTACCCTTGTGAGCTCACATCATTGTAACATATGCAAATTTTAAAAATTTAACAAAGGGGCGGTGCACGCCGCCCCCTTTGCCGGATATTGCTGAGAATTAACAGATTTTGCGGATGGCGATGGACAGGTTTTCGAAAAAGTCAGCATTGGAATTCTCGGAAGTGTAGAGCCTGACGGCTATGGTTATTTCGTCCCCTGCGTTCAACTGCCTGAACAGCTGCACGTAGCCGGTGACCAGGCGCTGCCAGTTCTGGTTGGAGGCATTGTGCCATTCGGCGGTGTAGACCTCGGCGCCGTTGACTTCCACGGCATATACGAACTGATAATCTCCGTCATTTGGATTCTGCTCCGAGCGGATCGGGAGGCGTAGGTTGATTTCGTACACGCCGGGCGTGTTGATAGTGAAATGTCTGCCATCCGCCGTCGACACGTTGCCGCCCAGGTCGATTTCCGTGTTGCTGAACGTTACCATGCCTTCGTTGACATTCGCGCCCACAAAACCGGCTATATCGCTGGCCACGAAGATGCTGCATTCCGCTCCGCACACCCTTTTGGTGTCAAAAGCGTACTCGAGCACAAATGTCGTGGGGATGTGGCCCAGTTCGCTGTTGTCGCTGCCGTCCAGAACGACGGTTTCAACACCGCCGGTGTAATAGTACACCTGGTTTGCCACCGGGTCCACGGCGACCGCTGAGATATTCGCCGCGTTGATCACCTCAACAGGGCTGCCATCGGCCGCGACAAGCACCGCGATGTTGTAACCATAATTGACGTAGAGCCAATTGGTGTTCGGGTTTACTGCGATATCCATCGGCGTTCCGCCCGGAAGGTTGAAATCGTCAATCTCGTTGTTGCTTTGGGTGTTGATGACATGGACAAGCCCGCCATTGTCAACCGCGTATAGCCGGTGGCGTGTGGGATCAATGGTCATCGAGACCACACCCGTCACGGAGATGATCGTGACCACAACGTCCGACGCGCCGCTGATGACATAGATGCCGGAGCCGAGCCCGGCGGCGTACACCTGGTTGGTTACCGGGTCAACAGCCAGCTGCATATCCGGCTCGACTTGAATGGCCTCCAATTCCCCGAAGGCCTCCGCTTCGTAGATATATAATTCCCCGTCGTACCTTGCCGCATAAATCTTGTCGGCCGTGAGGTTGTAGGCCACGTTGTAGAAGTTGAAGCCAGACCCCATGGCGGTGAGATTGTTGCCCTGTGCGTCGAAGACCTGGACGCCGTTGCCCGTAGACAGGAAAAACTGTTCGGTCGAGGGCTTCACTGCGAAGGCACTGGGATTGCCGGGGTAAATAGAGATGGAATCGGTCACTTGGTGGGTGTTGGGGTCGATCACGGCGATATCGTCGTTCTGCAGGGCATAGGCGTTGCCGGCGATGGTGCAGGTCCCGGGGCCTGTCGCGCCCGCGCAGGGGTCGCAGCACAGGCGGCAACCGCTGCCGCAGCCAAGCACGGCCACATCGGAGGTGAGGGACGCTTCTGGGATGATCTCGTCTGTCTGCACACCGGTCGCCTCGCTGAGCACATGCACTGCATTCGTGTAGCTTTCCGCGATATAGACCAGATGGTTGACGGCATCCACGGTTACGCCGAGGATTTGGTAGGCGGATGCCCCCAACTGGAATTCCCACTGCTGCTCTCCGGTGCACAAGCTGTAGGCCGCCAAACGCCCGTCCTTCCATGCAAATATCTGGTTGGTTCCCGGATCAATGTCGAAGTTATAGACAAATTCGTCATTGATCAAGGTTCTCTTCAGCTCACCGGTCCTGCCATCATACACATAGACCCCGCCATCGGCGAGCACATAGAGGTCGCCGCTGCAGGGATTGACCAGCAGCCGCTCCGCCGCGGTGGCTTGTATGGCGTACAGATAATTGCCCCGCAAGTCCCGCGCCTCAATCTCCTCATACGTCGCAACGTACAGGCGGTTGCCGTTGGGGTCAACCGCAACCTCCTGCGGGGTGCCGATCACGGCGATGTCGGATAGGATCAGATTGGAGATGCCGTCAAACACGTGAACCAACTGGAGCCCCAGGTTGGGGACATACACCAGATGACTCGCGGTGTTTACAGCGGGCCTGCCAAGAGCGTAACCGAGGGCCGACTGGGACCATGTCCCGTTGCTGTATTGGGCCAGCCAAGTGTGATAGGAGCTTGTGGCGTAGACCTTGCCCAACACGGGGTCCGCCGCGGTGTAGCGTATATCGAGCGGCGCGCCCGCGGAGGTTTCGGTGATTTCGGTGTTGGGTTCGTACCGCCCCCAGAGACCCTCGTCCGTGCCGTTGTCCATAGCGAAGAATGCATAGGCGGGTTCGCTGCACGCGCCTGTGCCTGTGGGGCCTGTGGGGCCGGTCACGCCGCCGCAGGAACCGGGTTGGAACAGTATGGCGGGCTTCTGGTAAGCGCTCGAAGGGACGTTCGCCGGGGTGTCGCTCACGAGCATCATGGTGGCGGTATCCACGATTTTCAACTGGCTGGCGCTGCGGATGAGCAGTTGGTCCTTGCTGGAATCGAAGCTTACGCCAAGGGGGTAGGGGGTACTGCCAAAACTGCCCACATCATAGGGGCCGGAAAACAGCTGCGAGGATGGATGATAGACATATACCCAATTACTTCCATCCATGATATACACATCGCCGTTCTTGCTGTTGACACCCACGCCCTGGAAGCCGGCGCCGCCCGGCAGGGGCTCTGTGGTCAGCGTACCGTTGGTGGTGCTGAACATGCGCAGGGCGTTTTCTGGGTTCAGAAGATTGACGGCGATGCTGTAAAGGGTCTGCCCGTCCGGAGACAGCGCGGCTTCCCTGTGGTCTCCGCAGACATTGGGGATGGTCGTAACGAGGCTTCCGTTGGAGGTGTAGACATACGCATTGCCGCAGCCGGTGGGATAGCCGCCGAAGAACAGGATCAGGTTGTGCGTTACGGGATCAACAAGGCCCTTGGGCGTGGAGAAGGCCAGCGTGCCGGGCGCGTTGATGAAATCAATCTGCTGATTCGTGTCCGTGTCGTAAATCAGAACGCCGGATTCCTCGAACACGTAGAGGCGGCGCAGGGCCGGATCAATGTCAAAATTGTTATAGATGGGGCCGGTGAGGGCAGGGGAGATGGTCTCCACCACAGACTTGGTTTCGGGGTCGCTCACTTCTATTGTGGTCCGGTCGTAGCTGCCGAGATACAGCAGCCCGTTTTGTCTATTCCCCGCCAGCATTGATATATCCCCGAAGGGTAACGAGAAGGAATCAACCACGGCGCCGTCGGAGGGATCAAGCGAAAGCACATCGGTTCTGTACGAAGCGACGTCGTTGGTGATATAATAGCTGCTGACGTCACACACGCCGCCGCCCGCCGGGCCTGTTGGGCCGGGAATCCCCTGCGGTCCGGTTACCCCAGGGATACCCTGAATGCCCTGCGGCCCGGCGTTGCCCTGCGTTCCCTGCGGGCCAGTTACGCCTGTGGGGCCTGTGGGGCCGGTCGCGCCAGATCCGCCTTCGCCGCTGATGCCGCCGCAGCACCGGGAACAGCAGCCCGGGCAGGCCAGCGATACCGCCATGGTCAACTGGCTGGCGCCGCCTGTGCCCGGCACAACGGACAGCAACTCATTCATTCCTCCGTCGGCAACGTAGACCTGGTTCAATCCGCTGTCCACTACATAGACAAGATGGCTGCGGCTGTCCACGGCGATGCTGTTCAGGAAGGAGCCGGTGCCGGTGCTCAGCGGCAGTGAGCCGACCAGCTTCAGGGTGCACACGTCGTAGACGTCCACACGCGTGCCCGAATCGTCAACGGCGTAGAGCAGCGCCAGGCTGGGATCCACGCCCATGGCGCTTGCCCCGTCGGGTATCTCGATGGAGTCGATTACCTCGCCGGTTCTCGCATTGAAAGCATAGATATCGCCTACGATATCGCGGGCGAAGATTCGGCAGGTGCAATGGTCTGCAAAAATCTGGTTGAAGCCGGTTCCGGGCATAAGATCGGTGACGACTTGGTTGGAATTGCTGTTGATGACCGTGATACCGTCGGTTGTGGTGACAAACACCAGGTTTGTGCCGGGGTCCACCGCTGCGCTGTTCGCGCCGCCGCTGACGGCGATCTCGTCTATCAGGGTATTGGTGCGGCCGTTGACCACGTTCACGAAGTTGCTGCCCTGGTTGGGGATATACACCAGGTGGTTGTTGGGGTTCACCGCGAAAGGCACGGCGGCGCTGTAGCTGCCGCTGCCCAGCGTGATATAGTCCGTCACGGTGTTGGTGCTGCCGCTGATGACCGCCATGGTGCCGTCCGGCATCAATGCGTAGACCTTGCGCAGGGCCGGGTCGGCGCCCAGCGATAGCGCTTGGCCGCTGACAGGAATCGGCGCGAGCAGTGCATGGCTGATGGGATCGATGACTTCAACTCTGTTCTCCCCCGGATTGGCCGCGTAGGCATAGGCGGGTTCCGTGCACGAGCCGGGGCCTGTAACTCCCGTAGCACCCGTCGCGCCGCTCGGGCCGGTAATTCCCTGCGGACCCGTGGGACCTGTGATGCCGCCGAGGATGTCAATCTCGCTGAATGCAGGGTCCTCACCGGGTGCACCGGTCTGCGGCGCTGAGGTCACGACATACAGCCTGCCGTCATACAGCACCAACGAACCGATGGGGAACTGTGTGCCGGGCTCGAATGGCTCGGCGTCGCCGATGGAGACATTGCCCGTGGGCCCAGTCGGGCCGGGAGCACCCGAGGGGCCCGTGGGGCCTGTGATTCCACCTAGGATGTCGACCTCGCTGAACGCGGGGTCCTCGCCGGGCACGCCGGTCTGCGGCGCGGAGGTCACGACATACAGCTTGCCGTTATAAAGCACCAGTGAGCCGACGGGGAACTGCGTACCGGGCTCGAACGGCTCGGCGTCGCCGATGGAGACATTGCCTGTGGGGCCGATTTCGCCGGTTATACCAGTTGCTCCTGTCGTGCCATTGGGCCCAGTCGGCCCTATCGCGCCCGCTGCGCCGGTGGAACCCGTTACGCCCTGCAGGCCCTGCGGGCCTTCGGGGCCCTGGTCACCGCGCTGGCCCTGGATGCCCTGCTGGCCCGTGGGGCCCGTGGAGCCGCGCGGCCCCGTCTCGCCCTGAGAGCCCGCCGGACCCTGCGGACCCTCGGGGCCCTGGACGATGCCCGTGTTGACCCAGTTGCCGTTCTCGTCGGCGATGACCAGTTCTCCCTCGACGATATATGCGTCGCCGGGGTTCCCGCTGCCGTCCGGGTGTGCCGCGATAAATACCGCGAAGGAGTCGTACGCGCCCAGCAGCGTGATGCCTTGGCCGGTGTTGCCTGTGGGGCCTGCCGGGCCGATGGGGCCGGCGTCGCCGCGCTCGCCCTGCGGGCCTTCGGGACCCGGTACGCCCTGCGGACCCTCAGGGCCCTGAATGCCCTCGGCGCCCTGTGGGCCCGGCGCGCCCTGCGGGCCCTGCATGCCCGCTTCGCCGGGGGTGCCGATGGGGCCTTGTGGCCCCGTGGGTCCCTGTGCGCCCAGCGGTCCGGTTGGGCCGACCGATCCGGCCGGGCCCTGGACGATGCCCGTGTTGACCCAGTTGCCGTTCTCGTCGGCGATGACCAGTTCGCCCTCGACGATATACGCGTCTCCGGGATTCCCGCTGCCGTTCGGGTGCGCCGCGATAAATTCCGCGAAGGAGTCGTACGCGCCCAGCAACGTAATGCCCTGGCCTGTCGGGCCGGTGATGCTCTCGCCCGGCGGGCCCTGGACGCCGCCGGGGCCCTCGGGACCGATCGGCCCCTGGGGACCCGTCACGCCCGCCGGCCCTTCGGCGCCGGGGGTGCCGCCCGGGCCCTGTGGACCCTGTGGGCCTGTTGTGCCCGCCGGTCCTTGGATGCCCTGTTGACCCGTCGGACCGGTTACACCTGAAGGGCCAGTTGGGCCGGTCACGCCCTGTGTGCCCTGTGCGCCCGTCGGCCCCGTCGCGCCCACGCCGCCGCCGCCACGGCAGCCGATGGCGTTTGCATCAAACACGGTGACGCTGTATCCCGCGCCGGTGGGCAGGGTCGTTCCCACCATGTTGGTGAAACCGCTTATAACAGTAGTAGAGCCGTCGCTGTTGGAGATGAGAATTTTGTTGTTGGCCGTGTCTGCGCTGATACCGGTGGGCTCCCCCCCGATGAAGAGGGTATCCAGCAGAATATTTGTGTTGCCGCTCACGATGGAGACGTTGCCGTGTTCATTTGCGGCATACACCATATTTGTGTTCGGATTTACCGCCGCCGCCACGGGGGTGTAGCCCAGGGGGATTGTCGCGGTCACGGTGTTTGTCGCGGTATCAACCACAGAAAGTGTGCCATCGCCGGCGTTGGGAATATACAGCAGGCCGGTACAGGGGTTCAACGCTCCCCTCTGGGGCTGGCTGCCCACTGGGATGGCCGCGGCAGAAGCGCTCCTTCCAAGCGGCATTGGGTCTGTCACTTAGACCTCGTCGAGTTCACCGTTGCTGAAATAGAGCAGGCCGTTTGACGGATCGAATACCACGCCGGTGTAGCTGCCGGCGGGGCCGGGGAGGGAGAAGGAGTTAAATACCTGGTTGCTGGCGCCGTCAACAAAGGAAACTGTGTTATTGCTGTTGAGGACATAGACGAGGTTATTCCTGGCGTCGACAGCGATGTCTGTTGGATCGCCGTCCACAGGGACCGCCGCGATGACCTGGCCCGTGGCTGGGTTCACTACGGCGATTGCGTCCTCACCGGGCAGGGTGATATATGCCAGGCCGGCGATGGGGTTGGAGGCAGACGCGCCGCCGACAGCGCCCAGCGGGAAGTTGCCGACGATCTCGTCTGTAGTGGTGTCAATCACTGTGAAGGTGCCGTTGTCGTTCACCACTACGCCAAGGCCCGGGACGGTGATTCCGCCTCCGCCGCTGGCAGGGCCGGTCGGGCCCGTGGCTGCAATCATTTGCTCACAATTGCCATAGGCCATATTTCCGGCGCTTCAAGCGTAGAATCGCCGGGCCGGGCAATACTACTTATATCGAAAACGAAGGAGAACAGCCATGCCCAATCGCCTCATCGAAGAGAGCTCTCCCTACCTGCGGCAGCACGCGCACAACCCCGTTGACTGGTATCCCTGGAGCGACGAGGCCTTTGAGAGGGCACGGGAGGAGGACAAGCTTGTCCTTCTTTCCATCGGCTATTCCGCCTGCCACTGGTGCCACGTGATGGAGCGGGAATCCTTTGCGCACGGGGATGTGGCCGAGGCTCTGGACCGCGGTTTTGTCAGCGTGAAGCTGGACCGGGAGGAGCGGCCCGATGTGGACCACTTCTATATGCAGGCCTGCCAGCAGCTCACGGGCAGCGGCGGCTGGCCACTGACCGCTCTGCTGACGCCGGATAGAAAGCCATTCTTCGCGGGCACCTACTATCCAAAAGAGAGCCTGCTGTCTATTCTGGCGCAGGCGGAGCGGTTGTGGCGGACCTCGCGTGACAAATTGCTGAGGGCCGTGCGCCGCGGCTACCAACCCTATCTGACGGTGCGGCTGGAGCCGGGCAGCGGGGGTACCGCCGAGGCACGCATATGCACAGGCAAGGCCTGCCGCCCGTTGGTGAAAACGGCGCAGGAACTTGCGATGTTTCTAGAGGACATGTAACCTATCGGAACCCGCCGCCGGCTGCGGGAGTTGCTCCCATCTCGAACACAAGCTCGTTTTTGGCATTGGCCGTGAGCGCCCCGTGCCGGATGGAGGGCTCGCCGAGCCTTTCTCCGTTGAGCGTCACGCTCTGCACGTAGATATTCTTTGCCGATTGGTTGTTCGCGGTTACAGTCAGCGTTTTTCCGTTGCCGAGGTCAAGCACGGCGCTGTTTACAATCGGCGCGCCGATCCACCAGCGGTCCGAGCCCGCCGCGGGGTAAATCCCCAGCGCGGAAAGGACATACCAGGCGCTGAGCGTGCCCGCGTCGTCGTTGCCGTCCAGGCCGTCCGGGCCGGTGCCATAGCGCTCGGTGAGGGCCCAGCGGGCCCACTTCTGCGCCAGGTCGGGCCGTCCGGCCTCGTTGAACATATAGATTGCGTGCAGGTTGTGCTGGTTCCCCTGCCAGTAGCCCGGTCCCGGGTCAATGGCCGCCATGGTTTTGCTGGCGGAGCCCATGAAGTTCTCCAGTTCCTTCACGAAATACTCCCTGGAGCCGAACAGTTCAATCAGGCCCTGGGGGTCCTGGGGCACGGACCACCGGTAGTGCTGCGCGCTGCCCTCGGCGTAGGCCTTGGGGAAAAAGAACAGCACCTCGTTATAATAGCTGGTGATGTAGGGGCTGAAGGGCTTCACCCAGGATCCATCGCTGTTTCTTGGCCGGAAATATTTTACGCTTGGGTCAAACAGGTTCTTGTAGTACATTGATTTGTTTCTGTAGTGCTGCACTTCGGCTTCGTCTTTGCCCAGCGCCTCACCCAGCAGGGCGATGCTCCAGTCGGCCCAGGCGTATTCCAATGTGGAGCTGACCGAGCCCCTAGGCTCAATATCCGCCGGCAGGTAGCCGTACTGGTTGTAAGCATGTATATTATGGCGGCCGTCCACCCCGCCCGGCATGCCCTGCTCCGAAGTTTTCTTCATGAACTCGTAGGCCGTTTCCGCGTCAAAGCCGGTGATGCCCTTCAGGTAGGTCTCCGCGATCACCATGTCGGCGGGACTGCCGAACATGGAGCCAGTGTAGCCCGCGCCGGAGGGCCAGCGGGGCAGCGAGCCGCCCGCCTTCGCCATCTCGATCAGGCTCTTCACGCAGTCCAGCTGCACGTCGGGGGCAATGAGGGTATACAGCGGGTGCACGGTGCGGAAGGTATCCCAGAGGGACATGTCGGTATAATAAATGAAATCACCACTTGTACTACGCGCCTGCTTGCCGAAGCCGAGGTAGTCGCCGTTGACGTCCGTGAGGTTCACAGGCTTGGTCATGGAGTGATACAGCGCCGTGTAGAAGATCGTCTTGATCTTCGCGTCGTCGGTTTTGATTTTTATTTTGGAGAGATTTTCCTCCCACAGGTCCCCCGCAGCGGCGCGTATGCCGTCGAAATCTAGATTGCCCGCCTCCGCCTCCAGGTTCTCCCTGGCGTTTTCAAGGCTGACAAAACTGATACCGACTTGCAGTTCTATAGGCTGGCCGGCGATGCTGCCGAAGTTCAGGTCGGCCCCCGCGTCGTCGCCGGCGGCTTCTGCCCGTCCGGCCACGCTCACGCCGTCTGCCCAGGTGGCATAGGACTCAAACGGCCTGCTGAACCGCGCCACGAAATAGCCCGGCATCCCGCCGTAGCGCCCGGCAAAGCTGGCGCTGACGCAGGCTTCGCCGGTGATCTCCATCCTATCCTGGTCGATTTTGATCTTGCCATCCTTCGCGCTGCCGTCCCGCAGGAAGCTGGTGGCGTCGATGAAAATGCGGGCGTCCTTCGCCGTATTGAATGTATAGCGGTGTGCCCCGGTGCGTGTCGTGGCCGTCATTTCAGCCAGGCAGGCTATGCTGGGCAGATACACGGCGTAATAGCCCGGAGCGGCGATCTCCCGGCTGTGGCTGAAGGGAAGGGGGCGTTTCAGCCGGTTGGCCGGGTCCGTATCCCCGATGGCCGGGGTGACCCGAAAATGGCCGCCCTCCAATATCGTGTGGGCAAACCCAAGGGTAAAGCCGTGGCTATAGAGATAGCCGTTGGTGGGGAAGGGGTCAAGCCCGCCGGCGTAGCAGGTGCTGGGGCTGAGCTTCACCGCGCCGTGGGGAACGGTGGCGCCGGGCCAGAGCATACCGGTTACCCAGGGCAGGCCGCCGGTCCCGATGAAGGGGTTCACGTACGCGCCGAGCGCCCCTGCGTTTGTGCCGGGCATGGTGATGTTCGCCGGGAGAGCGCCTGTGCCGAACAGGGAACCGAAAAGGATTACCAGCGACAAGAAAATCGCTTGGACAGATTGAAAGAGCCACAGCATATACATTCCTCCTATTGCTTTGCTAGGTACCATTGTAACATATTCCAATGGCTGAATGCAACTATTTCTGTTGACAATTTACCATTCTTTTGGTATGATTGGGTTACTTCGTCATCGAAAGGAATATAACAATGGCTATGATCCAAACTTGGGCACTGACCCTCATACTATTTTTTCAGTCGTTTTTGATTCCGTTTCTCAATACGCCCACACAGGGGCCCATCAACTACGGCGGGGACCCCTATACCGACCCGAAGGCGGGCATCACGGCCTGGTTGCCTCTGTTTGAGGACGGTGCGACTGACTACACGATCGTCATTCCGGACGACACGGGCGACGATGTTTTCTACCGGTCCATCCAACTGGGCGCGAAGTGGCTGCAAGAATTCGCCGCAGGCATGACAGGCGGGGAGACCTTTGCCGGGCCTCTGACGGCCACTGACTATACGGGCGGCAAATTCATCGCGCTGGGCAATACCGGCCTGGATGCGGGCGCGTTGGACGCCGACGTCGCACAGCTGAAGGACGAGGGCTTTATCAAGAAAGTCATAGACGGCAATGTCTTCATCTATGGCGCCGGGCGCGGGACGATGTACGGCTGCGCGAGCTTCATCGAAGAGGAGCTGGACTGCCGCTGGTTCACCCCCGATTTGAGAGTTACGCCTCCAGCGCAAAATATCATGGTCGACGCGAACCTGCATAACATTCAAAACGCGCTCATGGAGAGCCGCGACATCTATTGGCAGGCCATAAAAGACCCTGAATTCGCGGCCTTCCACAAGGAGAACAGCGCCTCCAAGGGCGTGGAGCATGGCTATGGGGTCCGGTATTTCCCAGCCAATACAAACGGCACCCATACCATAAGATATTTGGCGCCGACCGTGGACTGCGACCCTGACGAGGACTTCGCGTTCCGGAGGGTATATACGGGCTGGGAGCCGGAGCTGATCGGAAAGACCAACGTCCGCACGGACTTCCAGCGCTGCCTGACTTCCGAAAACGTTCTTAACCTTGTCATTGAAAACAGCAAAAGGGAATTGCAGAGGTACCCCGGTCCGGAATACATGATTCTCCCTGTTGAGGCGGAGGACAACTACGAGGTCTGCGAATGCGACCGCTGCCTCGCCTCCGACAAGAAGCACGGCGGCCCCTCCGGTACGAATATCTGGTTCATCAACCGGGTGGCCGAAGCGGTCCAGGATTGGATCGAAGCCAACCAGCCCGGCAGGATAGTTTATATCGCCACCTTCGCGTATCTCTATTCGGAGGACGCGCCGAAGGACGCCGAAGAGGTGATCTACCCGCGCGGCAACGTCATCGTGCGCCTATGCTCCATCAACAGTTGCTTCAGCCACCCCCAGGAGACCTGCGGCAGCAGCAGACGCGGCGGCCTGTTTGAGGACAACATTTTCAACCGGTTTGAAGAACGGCCCTCCCTATTCGGCCAGAACGTCGTAGAGTGGGGCAAGCTGTGCGCGGTGGAGGGCGCGAAGCTGTATATCTGGGATTACACCACCAATTTCAATTTCTACCCCGCCGCATTCCCGAACCTGCACACCTTCGCCGTTAACTTCCAGTTCTATATCAAAAACGGCGTCAGGGGCACCTTCCAGCAGGGCTACCTGGAGCCGGGCGGCAGCAGCTCCAACGGGGAGTTCGCGGAGCTGCGCGTCTACCTGATGGCCAAACTGCTATGGAACCCCTGGGCCAACGCCAACCATATCATCGACGAATTCATGGCCGCCTACTACGGCGCGGGCGCGCCCATGGTATGGGAATATCTGGATTTATGTACACGCAAGGGCATGGACAACTACCATCAGAGCGCCTTCGGCCGTCCGGAGCAGTGGCTCTACTTCAGGGCGGCCGAACGGATGAAAATAGATAAGCTCTTTGACCGCGCGGAGCAGGTCACGGCGGGCAACCTCTATCACCTGGCGAACGTCAGGCGCACGCGCATATCCTTCCGCTGCTACAAGGCCAACATGCTGCAGGGGGAGTTTGCCTTCTGGAACCCCTTCAGGCTGCGCAACAACAAACAACTGTTCCACGACATCGTAATGTTGGGCATCAACGCCATCGGCGGCATGCCCATCGTGGAGCCCTACGATACCTATGTCTGGATGCACCGCCCCTTCGACTGGGCCGGCATGGGGGCCTGGATCGATTTCATCGACGACGACCGGGTGATTCCCTTGGATTTGACCGCATATAGGGCCCATGAGCGGACTACATGCGAATTCTGTGTTTAACGCTATTTCCGCTCTGAAAAGCAATTTATCTGTAGAGACGCACGGCAGTGCGTCTCTACAGGCGAACGATTTTGCAAAGGGATTGCTTAACGGCTAATCCCTCTTCTGCACATAGAGCGTCCTGTCCTTTTGCAGCTCCGCATACAGCACATCCTTGATTTTCGTGATGCCCTGCCTGCGCAGTTCTGCGTCCAGTTCCCGGCGGGTGTAGCCCAGCTCAGGCAGGTTTTTTGCCACAACTTTGCCGTCCGTGATGATTTCAGAGGGCATGGCAGCCGGCTCCGGCGGGATCTCCATGTCCTCCTTCGTCACCGGTTCCTTGCCCGATTTTTTCATCACGGTCAGCGCGCCGTTGGATTCGAGGATCGCGTATTCCACGTCCATTACGGAAAACACCTGGTGCAGCCGCAACTGCATGGCCAGATCGTCCAGGCTCAGCCGCTGTTTTTTGAGAGATTTTTCGATGATCCGCCCCTTTTTGATGACAATCTCCGGTTCGCCGTCCAATACAGCGCGGGCCTTGCCGCTTTTCAGGCTGATGATTTCGATCACGAACACCAGCGCGCTCCACAGCGCCAGGGCGATGATGCCTTCGATGACAGGGATGCTTTTATCCAGGATGAGCATCCCGGTGATCTCGCCCAGTACAATGCCGGTAATATAGGTGAAAACCGTCAATTGGGATAGCTGCTTTTTGCCCAGCAGGCGCGTGAGGGTCAGGATGACGGCGAAGCCCAGCAGGGTTCGCAGCACGGTTTCGAGCATGGTTGGCTCCTTCATGTTGAATTGTTATAGTATTCCCCATGCAAAAGCAATCAACCCCTTGATAATCAAGAGGTTGATTTTGCTGTGCCGCGCGAGAGCAAGGTCTAGTCAGGCCCCGTCAGACATAAAATAGGGCATATAAAGGAGGGGCATGCTATGGGGCGCACAAAAAGGCAGGTGCTGGATATGGCGTATAGCGGCATAGCGGCGAGACAGCGGATCGTCTGGCTTATCGCGGCCTATATCCGGCTTTCTCGCGAGGACGACAACGCAAACGAAAGCGAAAGCATCGTCAACCAGAAAAGGATTCTGCAGGAGTATGTAGAGCAGTTCTTTGAGGGCCAATACGTCATTGTGGATTTCTACATTGACGATGGCCTGACGGGCACCGATATCACCCGGGAAAACTTCCTGCGCATGATGCAGGACATCGAGCGCGACAAGATCAACTGTGTGATCTGCAAGACCCTTTCCCGCGCGTTTAGAAATTACTCGGACCAGGGCTACTATCTGGAATACTATTTTCCTCAGAAAAATATTCGGTTTATTTCCACGGGTGATCCCAAGATTGACACCTACACCAATCCCGAGGCTATCACCGGCCTGGAGGTGCCGATCACGGGCCTGATGAACGACCGCTTTGCCGCGAAGACCTCCAGCGATGTGCGGCGCACCTTCGATCACAAGCGCCGCAACGGCGAGTTCATCGGGGCCTTTCCGCCCTATGGTTACTTGAAAGACCCTGCTAACCATCAGATAAACATAAAGAAAAAAGCCCCCGTCTGTATTACCTCTATTATAGCACAAACCGCGCCAAAAAGCAATGTTTTTCTTGCTTTCTGGTGCGGCTCTTTACTGCCCTCGCACCGGGCTTGCGCGGCCTTGGTTTAGCGCTTCATCGTGAGATTTTTGTAAAAAACGGGGTTGCTTTCCGCTGTGAAATATGGTATGATTGAGAGTAGAAGCGGCATTGTTAATGGGATGATTAGGTAAGAGCATATGTGGCAAAGAGAGGGGGCGCATGGCACAATGGCAACGGACATATTTTCGCTTTTGTTTTCTTCTTATAAGGATTATCAAAAGCAGTCGCTCATCCAAGCCAACCAACGCAAATCAAAGGTTGGCGATACCACCTATTCATTAAGCTCTGTTGATTATAACCCGACAACAAGAGCGGCCAAAATCACGTTTGAATGCACTAAGCAGTATCGCACGGTGGAACGATATGTCACCAGAAATTACGAAAAGCATCCTGTTTATTCAGACTGGAAGTATAAAACTACATATATCAAAAAGAATATCAAGCTAACCAATGAGAATTTGGAAGCGTTGAATCGACATGAGGACGATTTGATTAGCGACTTTGCAGCGGAAATTATTGCGCTTCTTGAAAACGATGATATGATTCCGTCCTGGCTGCGTAAAGAATGGCTGCGTAGGCAATGGAAGGATGAAGTCGCGAAGCTTGACGATAAAAAGAACCAGAAAAAGAGAGAACATGCGCAGGCTGTTTCACAAGCGAACAATGAGATAGAGGCTCTAAAGGGCGCAGTGAAGAAAGCAGAAAAAAAGGCACGTAGGCCTAGAAAAAAGCTTGATAGAATCAATCGGAAAATCGAAAAATTACGCGCGCGCAAAAAATCCACAAAGCGGGAACAACGGCTCTTAAAAAAGCAAGAAAAGTGGGGACAGATTTGCGCTGACGTGGAAAACCAGATAAATAACCACTTGTCCAAGGTACGAGTAATTGAGCTACAAATTGGAGTGTTAGACGAAAATTTCAAATCTGACACACAAAAGCTTGACAACCAAGCCGAAGCCCTCCATCAAGAATACATCGCAAGTAAAAAGCAAATTCAGCCCTTGATTACCACGTTCCAGCAGGACAATGAATTCATCCCTCTTAAAACCTTCATGGGTATAAAATACGAAAAAATCGTCGGTTGTTATGTCATACATAATACTGAAAAGAACAGGTATTACGTCGGGCAGTCAAAAGACGTGATGAAGCGTTTAAAAACGCACTTTAGGGGAACCGTGCCGAACAGCATGGTATTTGCGGAGGATTATTTTTCCTCTCAACTCAAAAATAAAGATGATTTATATACAGTAAAGGTAATTCGTTGCCAAACAAAAGATGAATTAGACGCAACCGAAAGAGAAATGATAGAGTATTACGACGCTTATCTTCATGGCTACAACGGCACAAGCGGGAATGTTTAGAGATAACAGCTTCTGAAAAAGCGTTAGAAAGGCAGGCATGTTATATGGATGCAATTGTGATTGATGTCAAGAGTATTTATGTCGTGCCTATCAGCGAAGGCGCAGCTAGAAAAGATGTTTTAGCGGCCTATATGCGAACAAGCGGTGAGGGCTGGCGCAACAATAGAGGAGAATCGTTTACCTATTGGACGTCAACGCATACCCCCACACTTTATTCCGTTCGCAGAAAAGTAGAAGAACCCCATAAGCAGCAGCTTTTGGGATATATGCTTGGCGAGATTGACATAGCCGACTGGTGGGCGCAAGCATACCCCATCATTGCGCAAATCGCGGATGTCGCTGGAGCGGTGACAGGCGTTGCCGCAATCGCATCCGCGCCTTTCGTCTTTATTAAATGGATAAGAAGCAAATGTCAAAAAGCAGAAAAGACAGCGGAATACACCTTGATACAGAAGATTCTTAGCGGTGACAGTTGGAATGTTTCGTTATTATCGCAGGAGTTATCTCTTTCTGAAGATGATACAAAAAAATTGCTAAAGGGCTTCGGTTACGAATGGAATCGAAACAAAATGCTGTATATCGCTACAGAAAAAACCGAAAAATTACGAAACATAAAGCCAGATGTGAATTATTACTGAGTTCACCCCACCCACGCCTGTACCTCCCCCTCGCCCGGCTGTTTCCCCAACCTTGCCGCATACACCCTCAAATCCTCCTTATACCCCTCGAACGTATCCACGCGCGTCACGTTATAAAACACGCCGCGATACTCAATGAAACAATCCGCGTCAACGTCCCGCCGCCAGTTAATCACAAACAGCATTTCCTCGGATTGCTGCACGGCGCGGGCCGCCATAAACTCTTTCGCGGACAGTTGCCGCACATAAGCCCAAAGCCGCCCCGGATGGAGCGGCTTGTACATTGCCGTGGCAAACCCCGCGCTATCCTTGACATGCTGCGCGCGGTATAGTATAATCTTCTTGTCCTTCAAATAGTGCATTTTCCCGCCCTTCCCTCCAAAATGATGTTATCATATCGCCTGCGTGTATTCGCTGTAATGCTCATAAAGCCCAACATAGGCATTTAACAAACTCGCCGTGCCGTCAATGCGCTGCTTCGGGGACTGATTTTTCACCGGGACAATATTGCCGTTTCTGTCTGTTTGTGTGCCGGTATTCGTCAAGCACCATTTCAGCACTGGATTGTTATTGTAATTCACCCTTTTGGCCTGCAAATCAACGCCAAGCATTTGCATGGGAAGTGACAAGGTTTTCGCCCCTTGTATGCAGCGTTCCATGCGAAAACCCTCTGAGGTCATTTCCTCAACCCAATATTTCGCACTGTAGCTGTCATAGTACACCCATGCAACGGTGATGCCCTCTTGTTTCGCCATCTCAATGAACCATGTTGTAACGTCGCTGTAATTGATACAATTGCCGTTGCATAGCCGCAAAAGGCCCTTGCTGTGCCATACGTCATAGGGTATCTTATCGAGCCGCACACGGTCATACAGGCTGTCGGCGGGTAGCCAATACATTTGATGTATGTACTTTTTATCTTCGCCCCGCTTCATCATCATAATAGTGGCACAAGTCAAGTCTGTTGTGATAGATAAATCCGCGCCGCCGATTGCATATGTACCCCGGAAGTTAGATAAATCAAACTGTTCTTCGTTGTTAATATCATCGAAAGAAAGCCATGCCGTTTTTGCGGTTTCACGGATATTAAAATCTTTTGTCAGTATGCCGGTTAGGTCGGCGGGATTGTTCTTTGCGCGCTCTACCTTCGCCTGCAAATCATCCAGCTTTTTGATGCTTCCCAACGCCGGGTTTGCTTTCATCCACGCCGCCGGGTCGCTCCATTCCGCGCGGTCGTCAAGTTCGTAAATCACCGGCAAAAAGCTATTGTCCTCAAACGTGCCGTCCGCGATTCCGCAGGCGTAGGAATACATATCGTCAAAGATATTTTCGCGCACCGTGCCCGCCGTTGTTATCATAATCAATAGCGGCTGCCGCCGCGTGGACTGCGATTGCTTCATGACTTCGTACAAATTGCGGTCTTTCACGCCGTGGAGTTCATCCATGATAACAAGGTGGGCATTCATGCCGTCAAGGGTTTCGCTGTTGCGCGCAAGGGGCTGCATCTTTGAAAAGCTGGCCTCATGGTATAAGTCCATCTTGCGCTTTTTGACGTGCCGTTTCAGCTGCGGGGACTGTTTCACCATGTTATGCACTTCGTCGAACACAAGCCGCGCCTGGGCGTATTTCGTGGCAGTGCTGTACACCTCGGCCCCGCCTTCGCCGTCCGCAAGCATCATATACAACGCGATTCCCGCCAAAAGTGTGGACTTACCATTCTTCCGGCCCACCAAAAAGAACGATTCCCGAAACTGCCGCAAGCCGGTTTCCGGATTCATCACGCCAAACAACGCTTCAATGTACGCTTTTTGAAACAGCTCCAGCTTGACCGGCTGCCCCGCCCATTCGCCTTTTGAATGCTTGCAGAACCGCTCGATAAATTCAACGGCGCGGGTACTTTTTTCGGCATTAAGGATAAAATTTTGATTATTTATATTATCCACTAAACAAGCATACACTTTCCGCAAACGCTTGCAGGCCGGGATTTCTCCGGCCTGAATGAGCGTGTTATACTGCGCAATATAGCTCATGCGTCTTTCCCTCGTATGAATGCGCTCAGTTCGTCTATATCGCCTTGTGAGGGCTTTTTAGGCAACAGGTCAGTCAATTGCTTTATCAGGGCAGAATACCGCTTGCAGAGGGTGTCATAGTTGCGTACTTCGCTGCTGTCGGTTTCCAGCTTCTTTTTGCAATCACGCAAGGGCTTTTTGAGGAACAAAATCTCGTCAATGAGGAATGAAGCCGCCGTTTGCTTTTCCTCCGGGATAAGCGCCTGTATGTCCTCCAATTTTAGTTGATCTTTGGTCTTTCTCATGGTAAACTACTCCTATCTTTCTTAAAAGTTTCAGAAACTCATGGAGGGGAAAAGTTATCTCCTGTGTCGGTATAAGATTCGGTCGTATTTTGGCGGGAATAGGGGGGAGTATAAATCACATTCCCGGCTGCATCGAACGATACCCCCGCCGCCGTAGCCGCCCCTGCGCCGCTGTGCTCGACGTTGTGACACGCAAGGCATAGACACTCCAGATTATCCATGGACAGGGCGATTTCGGGCCGCCTGACGTTCCAGCGGTCAAGATAGATTTTGTGATGCGCGATTTCGCCCACGCCGCCGCACCGCTCGCAAATATAATGCTTTGATTGCATGAACAGTTTTGACACCTGCCGCCACTGCGGACTATTATAAAATTTATCGTTCATAACTCAATGCTTTCAATAGGCTGTCGATTGTCCGCTGCAATTTTTCGGTGTCTGCGCTTTCGCCGTAATACCAAAGCTGCAAGATGAACCGCGCCGCCGTTTTCGCAAGCGGCGAAAACTGCCCGAAAGATTCAATGCCGGTTGTAATATGCATATAATCCGGGATTGCCTGCACCAACGCCGCTATCTGCGCGTCATTGTCCGGGCCGTCAATGCGCAAAATATCCCGCGCTTCTTCGATTGAAAAAATCATGCGCTAATCTCCAATTTTGCGAACGCTTCGCCGATAAGCGGCTTGCCGTCCGCGATTGCCATAGCGCGGTAGTCAATCAGGCCGCTTGTAAAGCCGCTTTCCCGCGATACTTCGATAGCAATTCCCTGCGGAATGTTCACGCCGTAATACTTGAAATTGCCAAACAGGATTGTATCGTCCGGGATAAAATCGTCAATCACAATTGGAAAACCAAACAGGCGCATGATTGTATCATTTTGATTGTCCTGCGTAAAAATGAACGCGCCGTCATTGGTTTTCGTGCGATAAACGCGATTGTACAGGGTATGGCTGCTCATTGCGAATTTCGCGCCGTTGCTGTAGCCGCGCCGCAACAAAGATATGAGCCGCAACACATCGTCCGCAACAAAATTACTCACGCTGATATAATTACTCTGCTTAAACCCCCGGGTATCCCGGGGAGAACGGAAGAAGCCGTAGCTAGCGTGGTGACAAAAAACGCCTCAGATGGTAGAATGGTAACGGTGTCGCAAGCCGAAATCATCAACCAAAGGAGGCGGTCCAAACGGACGATTCCAGTTTATC
>Ga0123353_10003716_pt1 | contig 19407 bp, 16 predicted proteins | sample TergutLab28metaG_3_FD_92763 | JGI IMG/M metagenome (GOLD analysis project Ga0123353, IMG submission 92763) | Labiotermes labralis P3 segment gut microbial communities from Petit-Saut dam, French Guiana - Lab288 P3 | ecosystem: Host-associated > Arthropoda: Insects > Digestive system > Gut ... | reverse complement strand
GATCGCCACGGTGTTGAGATTTATCTCCTGCTCCAGATCGGAGGATGCGACGATGTTCTGCACTTCTATATTGGGTTCGATGCTTATGTGTATGTTCGCCTTCTCAAGGTCCTTCGCAACTTTACCTATTGCTACTTTGACATCGTCAAGGCTTTTGGCGCCGGTGCATACCACTTTTCCGCTCCTGAAAAGAAGGGTAGCGGTCTTGGGTTCCTTAAGCCTGTATACCAGGCCCGGGAACTGCTGAGGGTTGTATTCAGCACCGTCCAATGCGATCTCGATCGCATTCAGGTCAAGTTCCTGTCCAAGCGAGGTGGACGCAACGACGTTTTCTATATTCATGTTCGCCAATCAATTCACCTAGCCGTTGTATTTAAAGACTATATAAATACTTTTGTTCTCAACACCATCCGTCCGATATCCGGGATGCGGTTGCCGCTGAACTCCGAGTTCAATTGCAAATATAACTGTAATACTCGGTTTATATGCTCTTGAACCGCAAATCACTATTCATGATATCAATCAAAAGCATATCTAAACTCAGAAAGAATCGAAAAGGAGGGATAGAAGGACTCCCTCTGCAATTGATGATAGTCATACTCGTGGCTACGCTCGGAACGGCCATCCTGATAGGATGGATGAGTTCCATTGAAGCGCCGTCACAGATCGGCTCCGTCAATGTTGATTCAGGCAATATATTACTGACCAAAACATCCGGTACTGAAAAGTACACGGATACCGGAAACGTGAAGCTGTACGTCACGGATCAGAACGGCAATCCTATTTCAGGCGCCACCGTCGTCCTGACGGGATGCGGCGTCGTTACGAGAACGGGTACGACCGCATACGGGACCACCGATGCGAAAGGCTGCATCGAATTCAGTAACCTGCGGGTGTCGTTACGCGATCAGAAGATTGGTTTCGTTACCGCGGAAGTATCAAAGCCGGGTTACGGAACGGATTCGTCGACAAGGATAGCGGTGATCGTGTGAGACTGAACGGAAAGGGAGTGATAGATCTTCCCGTGAAGTTGATGGTGATAGTGATCATCGTCTCCCTTTCCGTACCGATGCTGGTCGGGGCGATGGAACGCGGAGAGGCCAATGGCGCTCTCTCCGCGATGAACGCCGAAACGGACAAACTTTTCAGTTCCGCTTCGGCCGTTCATTATTCCGGCATCGGAAGTTCCCGCTCCGTACAGATGAACCTTCCTGACGGATGTGAGATATTCATACCCGGAGGAAGCGGATCCGAAGGATATTCCGTTAAGATGTTCTTCAAAGGAGGTAACGTAGGGACAAGATATATGGACAGGCCGCCGGTGTCGTTCATTTCCGACGGGATGACGATATCCGGATCGTGCATGCTGCTGATCACAAGTGAGATCCGCGACGGGTATGCGGCGGTGAAGGTGACATCCTTATGATGGAATTCATGTTCTCGCGCGTCTGCATGTCCGTTTGCGGACTGATACTCCTTTCGGCGATCCTCGTACCGGTCACCGGGATGTACGATTCTCAGGCGAGGCACATGGAATCGGATGTATCGGATAGTATTGCGAATATGATAGACGATTTCCGGCGTTCCGAGATCGATACGTTCGTCATACCGGCAAGCGATGTGCTTCCCGGTACGTCGTCATACGTTGAGATCGACGGACAAATGATCACGCTGACAACGGACAGAGGGGTTCACATGAGCGCAACGCGCTCGGAAGTGACGGCGTCCGTTATGTTCGTGTACGGCGATGTCATCAAAATGAGCAAGAGCGGAGGGAAGGTGATAATAGAGAAGATATGATCACTTCGAGAAGGTCGCCGCCAACTTTCTGACGGCGTTCGTAAACCTTATCATATCATTTTCATCATTGTAGATGTAGAACGATGCTCTGGCGCATCCGTTGATGTCCCGAGACACAAAGAACGGATGCGCGCAATGCATTCCGGAACGTATCATTATTCTGTCCGCGTTATCCAACATCATCGCTACGTCGTGCGAACCCATGCCTTTGATGTTGAACGAGAATATGCCTCCTCTTTTTTCAGGGTCGGAGGGCCCTACGATCGATAATCCCGGAACATCACGTAATCCGTTCTCAACGATCCTCTGAAGTTCAATATCGTGAGATTCAATATTTTTCATTCCGATATCGTTCAAATATCTGAGGGCGGCGGCCGTTCCTATCACGCCGGCATAATCCATCAGTCCCGCTTCGAACTTCTCCGGATGTTTGGTCAGCTTGAAAGAGTCGTATGTTGCCAGACCTACGGTACCGCCTCCGTACATCAACGGTTTAAGTTTCTTAAGACGCTCTTCCTTTCCGTACAGGATGCCCATTCCCGACGGTCCGAGCATCTTATGTACGGACAACGAATAGAAATCAACATCCAGATCGGTAAGGTCGACGGGAATATGCGGTGCCGCTTGCGCACCGTCTATCAACACCGCCGCCCCTTTGTCGTGAGCTATCTCCGTAATATCTTTCACAGGTATCGACGATCCCGTTACGTTGCTGGTGTGAACCATCGATACGAGTTTAACGTCCTTCGCCATCTGCCGTTTGAACTCTTCGATATCGAACTCGCCTTCAAATGACGTTTTAACGATCCTTTTCTTTATTCCGAGATCGGCTTCCATACCGAACCATTGGATGTGATTCGAATTGTGCTCCATATCGGTCGTAAGAACAACATCCCCTTTCCCGAGTCCGAAACCACGGGCTACGATGTTCATCCCTTCCGTACAATTCTTAGTGAAAATGAAGTTGTTGGCGTTCCTGCATCCGAAGAATGACGCGACGGTCTCACGGGAAGCGTCAACGGCCATGGATACTTTCGTTGCCATGGAATGAACGCTCCTTCCGCCGCATGACGGGAATTCCTTGTAATATGACGTAATAGCATCGATCACCTGATACGGTCTCAGGGATTGGCACGCACTGTCCAAATAAACGTCGCCGTTCTCGGCGATCGTCGGGAAATCCTTCCGTATCTGCGATACGTCCATGCACACCCGTATAACATAACCTATTTTTGCTCTTTCTGGTCCGAAAGGGGCAAATCGGTTTTATCTTTGATTCCGATAAGGGTTGTTAATGAATCTATTGGAGACGAATATCGCCAACCTCAGATTGAACCGGCCGGGGATGGTCGCATCGGGGATAATGGATGAGACAGGCGCTTCTATGGCAAGGATGTTCAGCTTAGGTGCCGGCGCCGTCGTTACGAAATCAATAGGTTCCGATAAAAGACAAGGGCACGGCAACCCGTCGTTCATTGAATTGCCGTACGGTTACGTGAACGCTATGGGATTACCGAATCCCGGGATAGCGGAATTCAAGGACGAGATGGAGGAGGCGGTTAAGGCGGGACCTGTAATAGGATCGATATTCGCTTCGTCTCCCGAGGAATTCGCTTCTCTGGCGGTCAAGATGGGATCGTACAAAGCTTCGGCCGTGGAATTGAACCTTTCGTGTCCTCACGCTTCCGGCTACGGAATGGAGATGGGCACCGATCCGAAGATAGTGCACAAGATAATATCAGCAGTGAAGGATGCGGTGAAGATACCGGTCTACGCTAAGCTGACCCCGAATACGCATATACTCACAGAGATAGGGAAAGCCGTTCAGGATGCGGGCGGAGATGCCGTCGTTGCTATCAATACCGTAAAAGCGATGGTGATATCCCCAGAATTTGCGAGACCGGTGCTGAGCAACAAGTTCGGAGGACTGTCCGGTCCGGCCGTGAAACCGATAGGTGTCCGCGCCGTATACGATCTTTACGGCGTGTTGGACATACCGCTGATAGGCGTCGGAGGAATAAACGGATGGAGGGATGCCGCCGAGTACATAATGGCGGGAGCCTCGGCATTCCAGGTCGGAAGCGCCTTAGGCGCTAAGATAGATATCCTCAATGAGATAAACGAAGGACTTGAGAATTTCATGAAGGAGTTCGGTTATTCATCGATCGAAAAGATGGTAGGTGCGGCACATGAGTGACGCCGTAAGGATAACATCATGCAAGGATGAATCAAAAGATACGAAGACATTCGAATTCGTTTACGATAAGAAGGCGAAAGCGGGACAATTCGTGATGGTATGGATACCGGGCGTCGACGAGATACCGATGTCGTTGTCATCGATCGGTGAGAAGAAAAGCATAACGGTCAAAGCTATAGGCGACGCGACGAAAGCGATGCACAAGCTCAAAGAAGGCGATATGATAGGCATACGCGGTCCTTACGGGAACGGTTTCAAAAGACCGAAGGGTAAAACACTTGTGATAGGCGGAGGAGTGGGAACCGCATCCGTAATGCCGTTCATCCGTGAAACGGGCGCAGATACTATAATCGGCGCAAAGACGGCGTCGGAATTGATCATGGTGTCCGAAGCGAAGGAACATTCAAAGAACGTATGGATATCGACCGACGACGGAAGCGCCGGATTCAAAGGGAATACAGTTGAACTTATGAAAGAGAAGATGAAGGACACGGCATACGATGAGGTCATAGCATGCGGCCCCGAGGTGATGCTGTACTACATACACGACGCGTGCTCGAAGATGAACATCGAATGCCAATTATCAATGGAAAGATTCATGAAATGCGGCGCGGGGTTGTGCGGATCGTGCGTCATGGACGGTATGCGTGTATGCGAGGACGGTCCGGTGTTCAATTCCTCCGAGATCAAAAAACTGAAGGAGTTCGGCAGGTTCAAGCGCGATCCCGCCGGCATCAAGACGAAGATATGACGACGATACAAGTTAAGCACGGTTCGCTGACCGTGAACATGCCCGTTTCACTTTTTGTAAAAGGGAAGGCAACACTGAAAAAGGATTCCGACAGATATTTCGCAATGCTGATGCAACGTTATCCTTGGCTTTCCGCAAACTCGATGGCCGCTTTTAAGAAACGAGCGGAAGAAGAGATGCAGCGCACGATCGACGAAGAGAAACGCGGGCCGAGGATGGCCAGAGAATTATTCAGCTCAGGAAAAGAAATGGATGCGATAAAGCATTTGGAATCCTATCTTATTGAATTCCCGGAGGACCCGGACGCTTGGTACGCGTTGGGCGAAATATTGTCGAAGATGGGACGCACGGAAGAAGGATACAAAGCGATCAATCACGGACGAAGGATGTTCAGCGGAAAAGGCCGCTGATCGCGTCGACCACTTCGGGAACTGTGGCGCCCCAAGGCACCTTTGCCGTATTTCCGTCTATCACGTGGCCGTCTTTGATCCTGCAGCACTTAACGATGGTCTTCACGCCATCATCGTTAACATGGTCCATCGGGCAGACGTTGATCAGTTTCGGCTCCCGTTTGTACAGGGATCTGAATATTCTGGCGGAGAGATCGCATCCGATCAGCGTAACGTCATGCTCAAGTTTCGGGAATTCATCCAAGAAATAAAACGGGATGTTCGCTGTCAACTCGGACACCCTGCACGGGAACATGACCGCTTCAGTCTTAACATCGGATACTTTCTCGCTCATGTCGATGACCGTTTCTTCGACCACAACGGGATGCTCTATGAATCCGGTGGCCAATGCTTTTCTCACAAGGACGCCTAATTTGGAAGGGCTCGGAGGAACGTTATCCACTACGTTCAGACGAAGGCATCCCATATTGCTGACGAAGTTCATGTGGCTGAACAAACCCCTTACGACAACGGTCTTCCCCGGATTCCTGTACTGAACCTCGGCAAGCAGCGGGACGTTCACCACGTCTGCGTCCGGAAGGTCCTCAAAGACCGTATCACGCGGCAATGATACGATCTCATGATCGACCACTCTTTTGAAGAGTTCCATACCGCTTTCCTTAACTAACTTCACGACAGCATGATCCTTTCCGTTCCTGAGTATCAGGAAATCAGCTCTGACGTAGGCTTTCCAGTCCTTCATGAGTCCGTTGATATTGTATTCCGTTAACTCAATATCAACATCCTTCACCGATACGTCTTTGCAATGCATATGTTCACACGATACATAACGCGGTTATTATGCTTATTCCCGCGTTCGCATACGGTTGCGATAACATGCTGGCGGAAAGTTGAAATACGATACAAAGATTGACGAAATCAGCGTCGGGATAACATAGAGGCTCTGTGGCGGACTGCAGATCCGCATACGGGAGTTCAAATCTCCCTCCCGACCCCATCCCTGTTCTGAGACATGTTGCCATAGGTACGCCTTCGCTGCCGTTCACGGTGTCAAGAATGTAAAGTATATCTATGGCTACAGATTAGCGGAGAACAGAAAGGGGGAAGACACATATCAGATTCTGACAGCCCTATAGTTATCGAAGGCCTCGTAAAAAGGTACGGGGATTTCACGGCGGTGGATGATCTCACACTATCCGTGAAGAAGAACAGTTTCACAGGATTCCTGGGACCGAACGGCGCAGGCAAGAGTACAACGTTAAAGATACTCACCAACCTCATACACGCAACATCAGGTTCCGCGTATCTGAACGGCGTTGATGTAACGAAAGACCCGAAGGGGGCGCTCACGGACGTCGGAACCGTAGTTGAAACACCGGAATTCTATTCTTATCTCACGCCAACGGAAACGATGATGTACATCGGTAAGATAAACGGTATGAGCAAAGAATCGCTGTCTGCGAAGATAGCTGAGATCTTGGAAATGGTGAAGATGGAGGAATGGGCGGACAAGAGGATAGGCACATTCTCCAAGGGGATGAAACAGCGTATCGCACTGGGACAGGCACTGCTCACCGATCCGTCGGTGGTAGTACTCGATGAACCGACGTCCGGACTCGATCCGAGAGGCATGATCGAGATACGAGAGATATTGAAATCTCTGAAAACACACAATTTAACGATATTCATGAGCTCACACATGCTTTACGAAGTAACGGATCTGTGTGACCGCATAGCGATGATCAATCACGGCAAACTCCTGGTGCATGATAACACGGATAAGATAATCAACAGCGCCGGAACGAGAACGGTAAAATTGAGAACGCTCAGCGAACCGACGAAAACGATCATCAGCGGGATATCCGAACTTCCGAACGTTGTCAGCGCGGAGATGGACGGCAGCAGCATTGACGTACGGCTGAACGGTAACGACAAGGAACAGGCGCACCTTCTGAAGGAGGTCACGGCAATGGGCCTAGACATATTCAGCATTACCAACGATAACCTGGAGTCAGTTTATCTTGATCTTATAAAGGAGTCGAGGTGATATGATGGACAAAGGCATAGGCGATGATCTCAGACAGATCGGCGTAGTAACAAAATATGAGGTCCTTAAGCACGTCAGAAGCAAGAAGATGTTCATATTCGCCGGCATAGTTGTACTTCTGTTCGTTCTGATAACCGTGCTGAATTTCGCTCTAAACGGAAAACTTCCCGATGATCCCTCGGAATTCGTTACAGGTTACGTTAATCTTGTATCGCTCGTAGTGATACTCGGGGTATCGCTGTTCTTCGCATCCGCAATAGCGTCGGAATTCGAAGAGAGAACAGCGTTACTGATGTTCCCGAGGCCGATAAAGAAGACATCGTTCTTCATGGGGAAGGTGCTCGCTTGCTGTGCGGTATGCGGGATAATCATAACAATGTATTACACGGCGGTCATACTGTTCTGCGTAGCATACACCGGCGGTTTAGAGGCCACGGCGTTCGCCTCACTGGGCCTGGCGTTACTGTTCATGCTCGGTACAGGCGGATTCGCGTTGTTCATAAGTTCCATATCCAAGAGGGGTGCGACCGCGGTCGTCATAACCATCGCAACGCTGTTGCTGGTGTTCAACATAGTGGACGGCATGTTCTCCTTGTTCCGGTTCGAACCGGTATTCAGCGTAACATACGCGGGAACGGACATACTTAACGTGATAGTAGGCAATGTGACATCGTTCACCGATCTGTCGGATTACGGGATAGATATGGTCATAGGGAACTATTATCCGGCACACTGGATGTCGATCACGATAATGTCGACGTGGTTCCTGGTGACGACGATATTGGCGGCAGTGATATTCGGGAAGCGCGAGTTCTGAACGGGAACGAGAACACTAAAAAAAACGGGAACGGAAGTTCCCTTCTTCCATCATTCTCTTTATTTTTCCTGTCTCAAGCGGATGGTCATCGCTTTCTTCGCGTTCAGGTGACCTTGAGCGGCAGCTTTTGCGTACCATTTCTTCGCTTCATTCAGGTTCTTCTCAACACCTATGCCGTCTTCATAATAACGTCCTATTATGAACTGGGATTCCGCGTCGCCGTGCTCCGCTTCATCCATATGCTTCTCGAAAGGAGACATACCTTTAGCCGGTTTAACCTTCTGGCCGCAGCATTCTTCGATCAGTTTACGCGAATACGTATGACCTTGTTTTGCGGCACGCGTGTACCATTTTATCGCCGTTGTCTCATCCGGTTTCGTTCCGATTCCATTGGCATAATGGTGACCCACATAATATTGCGCAAGAACATGACCCGTGGAAGCCGCCTTCAGATACCATTCCAGTGCTTTCTTATCGTCTTTAGCGGCACCGCGCCCTTCCGAGTAGCATTGAGCTATGAAGTACTGCGATTTCCCGTATCCCGATTCAGCGGACAGCATGTGCCATTTGAACGCTTCGTTGACGTTCTTGGCAACTCCTTCTCCTTTGCTCAGGCATATCCCCACATGATACTGCGACCTGTGGTGTCCGTTCTTCGCCGACCTCAGGAACCATTCGTACCCTTTCTTCTCATCCTTCTTCACGCCGCGGCCGTTCATGTACGCTTCCGCCACATTGAATTGTGCCGTTGCGTTACCGCGTTGTGCGGATCTGAGGAACCATCTGAACGCTTCCTTATCGTTCTTGTTAACGCCTTTCCCTTCCACGTACCGCTGAGCGACCATGAACTGAGCGTACTCGGAATCGCTCTCGGCTGCGCTGAGCGCCCATCTGAACGCTTCCTTCTCATCCTTGGGAACATCCGTTCCGTTGGAGTACATATGGGCAAGGGAGATCATCGCATCCTTCTGGCCAAGTTCCGCGGCAGCTTTGTACAGCTCAAGCGCCTTCTTCTTGTCCCGATCTGCGCCTTTACCCCTCTGATGGCATTGCGCCAATCCGTATAATGCGTCAACGGACCCGTGATTCGAGGCAACAGAGAACCAGCCGAACGCGTACATCGGATCGGCTTCCGTTCCTATACCGTCAAGATAGAACCTTCCCAATTCGTATTCGGCGTCCTTCGATCCCGTATCCGCGAGCGCAGACATCATTTCGAACGCCGCTTTCTCATCCTTTTCCACACCCGTTCCGGATGCGCGGCACCTTATCATTTCGAACTGTGAATTCACGTGTCCGTTGTCCGCCGCTTCCGTCAGAAGACCGAACGCCTTCTTCTCATCCTTATCGACGCACGCACCGTCAATGTACATCAGCGCAAGCTCGTACATCGCGTCGATGTGCCCCATACCTGCGGCTTTCTCATAAAGCCTGCATGCAATACCTATATCGGGCTGCACACCCACCCCGTAGTAATAACAGCGGGCGAGCATGTACATCGATCCGGCGTGACCGGCATCCGATCCCGCTTTATAATGATTGAACGCGTCGCCGGCGTTGAATTCGCGTCCGGATTCCGCATAAAGGGCGATGGCACCGATCGACCGCCTGTCGCCTTTATCGGCCGCGCGCACATACCACATTATCGCCTCGTCATCATTCTTGGGAACGGCGATACCGTGAGAGTAACACTCACCGATCATGTATTCCGATGCCGTATGTCCCAGATCAGCGGCGGCATTGTACCATTTGAACGATTCTTCTTCGTTCACCTCCGTCTCCGTACCCAGTGCGTAATACTGAGCGAGTTCGAACATCGCATTTATACTGCCTTCTGCGGCTTTCGCCTTCAACTCTTCGGAGCGCACGTACTGCAATCCGTCTGCGGATATAATAATTTAAAGACACATTCCTTCAAAAAGTAAACATTCGTTAAGAAAATGCGGTAATAATAAACGGACGCGCACGGTCAGTTTGAAAATATACCGCATATCATTATTAATGGCGTAAGCGTTGCGTGTTGATATGGGTAAGAAACGGTGGAAGGACCGGAAGGATGGGCGTTATCAGTACGATGCGGACCCAATGCACAAGTTCTTTCCATTCCTGATGCCGAAACGCACAGAATGCGAAGTGTTCCTGAAAGAGACGATCGATCTCACGAATGCGCTGAGATATCTGGAAGAGAAGAAAGCGATCCCGGGTAACAGGATAACGTTGTTCTCACTGTTCATGTCCACGTTGGTAAGAATGATGGCCATGCGCCCGCAGCTGAACAATTTCATTGCCGGTTACCGTTTATACAGAAGGGAGAAGATCGATATCGGTTTCGTCATCAAGAAGGAATTCAGCGACTCCGGAGGGGAAGCAACGATAAGAGTGGATTTCGATCCCTCGTCAACGATATTCCAGATAACCGACAGGTTATACGACCGCGTGGAAGAGACACGCGCATCCGGTTCGTCGGTGGACAAGACGATAAAGAAGTTAACGAGCATACCGAGATCGTTCACCAGGATATTCATGGCATTCCTGAGATTCCTGAATTACTACGGCTGGGTGCCCAAGGATCTCGTCGATTCGGACCCGAACTTCGCATCCGCTTTCGTCGCCAATATGGGAAGCATCAAAGGTAATGCACCATTCCATCACCTGAACAACTGGGGCACCGCTTCGTTATTCATAACAATAGGCGCGATGGAGGACAGAGCGGTCGTTGTTGACAACGAGATCGTGATAAGAAAGTGCGTCGACCTTGCGTTCACGGTTGATGAGAGGATCGCGGACGGCTTCTATTTCATGAAATCAATAAATCTGATGAGAGAGATACTCTCAGAACCGTCGGTACTTGAGATGCCGTTGGAAGTTAACGGTGAAATGAATGAATGACGCACCCTGGATGAAGCATTACGGTAATGTTCCGTCATCCGTCGAATATCCCAAAGGAACGCTGTACGACGTCCTGGAGAAGGCGGCGGAAGGTCATGACGATTGGGTAGCGTACGAATTCATGGGACGGAAGGTAACATTCTCGGAGATGATCGCCGGCATAAGCAAAGCTGCGGCGGCGTTAAGGTCGCAGGGTGTGAAGAAAGGCGACCGCGTATTGCTGTGTCTTCCGAACGTTCCGCAGGCAGTCTCACTATTCTACGCGATAAACAAGATGGGTGCTGTAGCGGTCATGGTGCATCCGCTCTCGTCAAGGAATGAGATCGAGTTCTACATCAACGATTCGGGAAGCAAGATAGCTGTTACATTGGAAAGATTCTGCAACGTGTTCGAAGATATGGAATCATCCACCGGTCTGGAGAAACTCGTGGTCGTGGACGTAGCGAGAGGACTCGGAATGTTCATGAAGCTCGCATACAGGTTCAAATCACGAAAGATACCGAAACCGGTGATGAAAGAGCACATGATCTCATGGGAGGAGTTCCTTGCCGCCGGCGGGAACGGAGAGAAAGAAGCGATGACCGCGAAGGATGTTGCCGTCATACTGTACACGGGCGGCACAACGGGTTCGCCGAAAGGCGTTCTTCTCTCGAATCTCAATTTCAACGCTACGGCAACGCAGACGTATACCATGGGCCAGTACTCGATAACCGTGAACGATTCGATGCTCGGCGTTCTGCCGATGTTCCACGGGTTCGGGTTGTGCATAGGGATGCACATGACATTGATGCATTCCGCTCGGTTGATACTGGTACCGGTGTTCAGCCCGGATTCATACGCACGACTGATAAAGAAACGGAGACCGACGTTCATAGCCGGCGTTCCGACGCTCTTCGAACTGATGATACGCAACAAACGTCTCAAGAATGCCGACCTCTCATTCCTGAGAGGGGTGTTCGTCGGAGGGGACACATTGACCGTCGATCTTAAGAGAAGGGTGGACGAGTTCCTGAAGGAGCACGGCTCTAGGTCAACGATAAGAGAAGGCTACGGATTGACGGAATGTGTTACCGCATCTTGCCTAACGCCGATAGATGAATACCGTACGGGAAGCATAGGGATACCGTTCCCCGATACGTTCTACAAGATCGTGGCCATAGGCACCACCGATGAAGTGCCGTACGGCACCGACGGAGAGGTATGCATCTCCGGACCATCGGTGATGATCGGCTACAATAATGAGAAAGAAGAAACCGAAAGCGTACTGAAAGTGCACGCCGACGGTAAAACGTGGCTGCACACGGGCGACGCGGGAATGATGGACAAGGAAGGTTTCATCTACTTCAGACAGAGACTGAAAAGAATGATCGTAAGCTCCGGGTACAACATATATCCGAGTCAAATTGAGAACGTATTGGACAGCCACCCGTTCGTTCAGAGTTCATGTGTGATCGGCGTACCCGACGATATACGGATACAATCGGTCAAAGCGTTCGTCGTTCTGAAAGAAGGAACGGACGACGGAGAAGGTACAAAGCACAAGTTGATAGCGCATTGCAAGAACAACATAGCAAGGTATGCGGTACCTGAGGAAGTGGAGTTCATAGAGACGCTTCCGATGACGAAAGTAGGGAAAGTGGCGTACACGGAGTTAGAAAGACTTGCGATCGATAAAAAGGGCCTTTCCGCATCAGAACAGATATGAACCTCTTCACCGGAAGGGCATTTTTTATCTCCGAACCCTTATAATGATGCACATTCCCCTGACATGAAAAACAGTTTAGGATATCCTAAACTTTATATCCATGGTAGTTATACACGATATCATGGCAACGGGAAACCGAGAGGATTACCTTCTCAGGATACTTAGACTGACGGAAGGGGAAGGTGTTGCGAAGACGACGGATATCGCAGCATTGATGAATGTTTCCGCGGCGTCGGTCACCGAGATGCTCAGAGCCCTTGATAACGAAGGCCTCATAATATACAGGAAATACAGAGGCGTATCATTGACGCAGGAAGGTCTCGCGCACGCGAAACGCATACGCGACAAACATCAGATAGCCGAACGCTTCCTGATGGACGTTCTTGACAAGGATCAAGGTTCGGCGCACGAGGAAGCCTGCCGCATGGAACATATCTTATCTGACGAATCGGCGAAGAACATGTGCCGCATAATCGGCGGAACGGATATGACGGAATGCGAAGTATGCGGGACCGAGTGCGTGAAACACATATCGGGGATACCGCTGAACAGGATATCTGCCGGTGTGTCGGGACGCATATCACACTTAAAATGCGACGATCCCGAAAGGATAAGGAAATTAGTCTCAATAGGCTTCGTTCCGGGCCGTTCCGTATCATTGGTGAACAGGACGACCAACAACGGTCCTATGATCTTCCACATGGGCGAATCGAACATAGCGCTCGATCAGGAGTTAGCGTCGTTCGTTTTCGTGGACGTTGATGAAGAATGAAAGAGATCCAGGTAACCCTCGTGGGACAGCCGAATGCCGGTAAATCATCATTATTCAAGCGGATGACCGGTGTTGGTGTTCTTATCTCGAATTACGCCGGAACCACGGTGGAGTTCGAAGAGGCAACGGTCACAAGAGGAGGCGCGGAGATACATGTGCACGATCTCCCCGGAACGCATTCTCTTTCCGGTAATTCAATGGATGAGAAGGTCGCCGTGAAAGCGTTGATAGAGGATGCCGGCGATGTCGTCATAGTCGTCGCCGACGCGTCGAACATAGAGGGGAGCATGGTCCTATGTTTCGAAGTCATGGAATTAGGCATCCCCGTTATACTTGCGCTTAACAAAATGGACGCCGCATCAAAGAAATTTGATACCGACGTAGAGAAAATGAAGGAGATCCTCGGTATTCCCGTTGTCCCGGTATCCGCTAAACTGGCATACGGCGTCGATCAGCTGATGGATGAGATCATCGCATATCACAAGATCGATACAGAATTCAAAGTACGTTACGACAGCCACATCGAAGAATACATCAAAGATCTGGAGGCGACAGGAACAACACAGTTCAACCCCCGCGGCGCAGCCGTTAAGTTACTCGAAAAACAAGAATCGATAACCGCGTTGGCATCCGACAAGGAACGCGAGCTCGCAGAGACGATGTCCAAAGAGTTCGAAAGGACGCACGGAGAATCGATCAACGTACACATCGCAAGGGATCGGTACGGAGAAGCCGGAACGATAAAGAACACGGTTCAAAAGAAAACGGTGCGTGAGCGGTCGCTTTCAGACAAGATATCGGAAATGACAATGTCGCCGGCAACGGGGATACCGATACTCATTTTAGTTCTGTTTACAACGTTCGCCGCATTCATAGTCATCAGCGGGTTCCTTGATAACCTGCTGTCGGGAGTGTTCGCATCTGTTGTGGGGGACTCCTTCGTAAACTTCGGAAGATCGATAGGCGGCGAGTTCGGCGAAGTGATAATGAGAGGCATAAGCAACAGTCTTGAGGCAATATTGCTTTTGGTGATACCATTCATAATGCTGTTCTACGTGCTTTTAGGGATACTTGAGGATACGGGATATTTGCCTCGCGTAGTGGTACTTCTCGACCGTCTGATGCATTCATTCGGTTTGCACGGCGGTGCGTTCATTCCTATGATGGTGGGATTCGGTTGCAACGTACCGGCGATAATGGCCACGAGAGTGATATCATCGAAGCGTGAGCGTTTGATCCTCAGCACCATAATAGTGATGGCGATACCCTGTTCCGCGCAGCTGGCCGTGATACTCGGAGCCACGGGAAAATATGCGGGACTGCCCGCAGCATTCTCAATATTCCTTGTTCTTCTCGGACTGATATTCCTCGTCGGGATATTAATGAACAAATGGATGAAGTACGAACCTTCGGCATTGGCGATGGAAGTGCCGGCGCTTACGCTTCCGTCAGCCGGTAACGTATTGTTCAAGACGTGGGACAGGACCAAGGATTTCTTCTTGCTGGCATTTCCGCTGCTCGTTGTAGGAAGCATAATCCTGGAGATCCTGTTGCATTATGACGTACTCGACAGCATCGTCGGACCGTTCTCCTTCCTGACCGTAACGATGTTGGGCCTTCCGGCAGTGGTGATAATCGCGTTCATCGCCGGTATACTGAGAAAGGAGATGGCTCTCGGTCTGCTGATGATATTGGCCGCTCAGCAGAGCTTGAGTCTAACGGAATTCATGACGCCCGATCAGTTCCTGGTCTTCGGCGTCGTAATGGCGATATACATTCCTTGTATCGCCGCAATGGCAGTTCTCTGGAGAGAATTCGGACTTAAGAACACGGTGCTGATAAGCATAACTTCAATGACGGCCGCCGTGTTGATAGGGACGGCGTTCAACGCTGTTCTGTCAATAATATGATAGGATGATATGATCCGATCAGCGGTGCGAAAAGACCGCAGAGATCCCTTTCTTATCGTTCTTCTCAAGTCTTACGAACCCGATCCTCTCGAACTGCACCATGTCATTCTTCTCGTTAAGAAGCGCAGATTCAGCCGGACCTTTGAGTACAGTACCGTCGGGCATGTACAACTCCGTCGGGACTCCGGAGGAGACCCACTGGACAGCGCGCACACCCTTCTTCAGGACGGAGAGATCCGTGCCCGCATACTTCGCATTATTCGCGTCAACGTATCCGATGTTGCAGAGATCCTTCAGTCTGGTCATTCCTTTTTCCGTAAAGTCATCTGTATCCGAGGAGGATATCATCAATTCAATGTTGCCGTGCAGCGAATAATCGCGTGTTCCGCGCTCCGGGTGATCGGGATGCAGAGGCGCCTTCCCGTCGATGCGGTCTATTCCGGAAACAGAGAATTTAACGGGATCGGGAACGAAGAAGTATCTGTTTGCCGTGTCATCAATGATATCGCGGTTCATAGAATACAGCGTATCCCACGTGAACTGGATGTCTATGGGTTTCATTCCGCTTTCAACCCAGTATCTCCGTATCGCTTCCGGTCGTATGCCGCGCCTCTTCAGCGCCCTCAGCGTTCCGGTGCGAACGTCATCCCATCCCGTATACTCGCCGTCGCGGATGCCTTGTTTTATGACGGACGTTTTGAGTACGGACTCGGGAATGCTCACAAGACCGTAATGATAGAACTTCGGTCTCTTCCATCCCATGTGATCGTAAATATACTCTTGACGGAACGTGTTGTTCAGATGATCCTTCCCTCGTATCACGTGTGTCATACCCAGAAGGTGATCGTCGATCGCGACTGAAAGATTCATCATCGGATAGATGTTATATTTCGTTCCGACGCGCGGATGCGGATGATCCACGATACGCAAAGCAACGAAATCCCTTACAGCGGGATTCGGATGTTGTAAGTTCGTTTTAACAACGGCTATAGCTTCTCCTTCCCCGTAACCGTTGGATAGCAAACGATCGTAACGTTCCATCTGCTCATCAACGGGAAGGTCATGGCACGGGCAGGCGATCATCCTCTCTTTCTTTTCTCTCCAATCTTCGGCGTCGCATGTGCATACATATGCGTTACCCGCTTCGATGAGCTTTCTCGTTATATCATAATAAATTTCGAACCGGTCGCTCTGTATCACCGTTTCGTTGATCTTGACACCGAGCCAATCAAGGTCCTCGGGTATCATATCATAGGCTTCCGGAGCGATCTTCTCGGGGTTGGTGTCTTCGAATCTGTTTATCAGTTTCCCGCCGTATCTTTTCACGTATTCATCGTTCAATATCGATACGCGGGAATGCCCTATGTGCAGCGGACCGGAAGGTCCCGGAGCTATACGCATCACAACACCGTTCTCGGCGCCCTCAAGCGCCGGCAGCTCGTAAACACGTTCTTTCTTCTCTTTCACCATCAGAGAAGGGTCGAACGACCGTAACTCGTTGGTTTGAGCATCCAACCCGATCCTGTTCACTTCGGCAACGATCTCATCCGCAATTCGGATGAGCTCAGCGGATCTGCTCCTGAACTCGGGACATTCCCCGAGCACTTTACCCACCACTGATTTAGGATTTGCGGTGCCTTTGAAGAAAACGGCATTCTGTAACGCATATTTCCTGATAATATCGCGGATCTGATCGGACATTGATGTAGCGAATATCACCGGCATATATTATTTTGACCGTCCGCGGAGGAAACTGCTGCGCGGCAAATGCTCATAACAGAACAGTAATACAACACATCGAAGGAACATCGAACGGAAAAAAAATGCATCCGCGTTTCTTTTCTGTCCCCCATCGTTTATTCATGTCCCGATGAAAATACGATACCCTTAACGGATATTGATTCAACCCGTAGGATATATATTTATTGTACATGCGCGATATGTTCCCTCAAAGATTTACCTATGTTACGGTGCGACAAGACCTGTGATGGAAAGATCACAGATATCACCGTGAGCAGGTAGAACCGTCCCGAAAGGGACAGAAAGGGGGTTCAAACATGAAACATAAGGTATCGATCATATCAGCGATCGCCGTAGCAGTTCTTTTGGCAGCATCGCTGACAGCTCTTATTCCGGAAGACAATGAAGAAGAAATGACGCTGGGAGCAATAACATTCATCCAGCCTGTGTATAACAACGGTATAACAGGTGTACCCGGAACGGCGATAGTGGGAGAACCGCTCACTCTCACAGATAATATAACGATATCACCGTCTAGCGCAACGTATAAGGACATAGTATGGAGCGTCGTTAGCGCGGGGTCAACAGGTGCAACAATATCCGGTAATGTCTTAACCGCACCAAATACGGGAACGGTGCAAGTCAGGGCAACGATAGAGCAGGGATTATCCGACGTCGTTATGATCTCAGCAGGATCCAAACACACAGTCGCGATCGATAGCGACGGCTACCTGTGGGCATGGGGCGACAACCAATACGGCCAGCTTGGTGACGGCACCACCATAAACAAGGACCTACCAGTTAAGATCGGAACGGACAAATGGTCAGACGCATCAGCCGGAGGCAATCACACGGTCGCTATCAAAGCGGACGGGTCGCTCTGGACCTGGGGTTACAACTTCTACGGCCAGCTGGGTGACGGTACCAACGGTAACGGCACAAACAAGAACACACCGGTCCGAATAGGAACAGCAAATGACTGGACATCCGTATCCGCCGGAGGCAATCATTCTCTCGGGATCAGAGGGGGAGGATACTATGGAGGGGATCTGTACGGATGGGGTGACAACTACTACGGCCAGCTGGGCGACGGAACGAATACGAACAGAAATGTTCCGACCAGAAATATTTTGGGGGACCCTTGGATACACGTATCCGCCGGAGCCAATCACACAGTCGCATTGATTAAGGGCGGTGACGATCAAGGCAGTGCCTATTTCGGATGGGGTGACAACCAATACGGCCAGCTGGGCGACGGAACGTATCAAGACAGGAACTGGCCCACAGCAATAGTGTTAAACTGGTCCCCCTATGAAATTCTTGAACTCTCAAACGTATTAGCCGGAGCCAATCACACGGTCGCGATCGATATGGAAGGCTACCTGTTGACGTGGGGTCGCAACCAATACGGTCAGTTAGGTGACGGTTACACCAACAACAGAAATAGGCCATATTCATTACCAGGGAGCGGGTGGGACTACATATCCGCCGGAGACAATCACAACATAGCGATCCACAGATATAATGGAATATTCGCATGGGGTCACAACCAATACTACCAGCTGGGCGACGGAACGAATTCAAACAGGTACAGCCCCATTGGATTGCCATATGGTACGCCCGCAATGTCCTTGTCCGCCGGAGGTACTACCACCGTAGCAGGCGGATGGGACGGTTCGCTGTATGCATGGGGAGACGGCACCTCCTACATGGGGGTGATGGGTTCTCCGGCCTACACACAGAATTTCAACATAGATGTATCTCACCCTACAGTCACGGTAACGGGTAGTAACGTACGCAGCTCCGATCCCGAAACAGTGCCCTTGAACACATCCAACGTCACAGTAAAAGTACTGCCGGCACCGGGTTACAGGATATCCGGGATCAACAGCGTCACAATGAAAGGCGTACTGCTGACCCCCGGCGCAGGTTACACGGTCAACGCCGACGATACGATAACGATATCCCAAATAACAGGATCGGTCATCATAGCGGCCACAGCGACAGCAATCGACTATGACATCACGGTCACAGGAGGAACGGCATCGCCGACATCCGGCACAATTGGCACGGAAGTGACGCTTACACCCAATGCTCCGGCTTCAGGAATGCATCTACTAAGATGGAACGTGATCGCAGGCGATGTCACGGTTACGGACAATAAGTTCAATATCAGAACTGCGAATGTAGAGATCGAAGCGGTCTGGTCATATGACGTCACGGTCAACGTGAAGAAGGACACTCTGCCGTATGATGTCACGACGGTCACTTTGGTGGGCGATGACACACACGTTCTGACGCGGAACGCGATCGGCACATACGCATCGGCAGTTCCACAGGGAACATACGAGGTATGGGTCGACGGCAAG
>Ga0123353_10003714_pt1 | contig 19413 bp, 11 predicted proteins | sample TergutLab28metaG_3_FD_92763 | JGI IMG/M metagenome (GOLD analysis project Ga0123353, IMG submission 92763) | Labiotermes labralis P3 segment gut microbial communities from Petit-Saut dam, French Guiana - Lab288 P3 | ecosystem: Host-associated > Arthropoda: Insects > Digestive system > Gut ... | reverse complement strand
GATCCCAAAGTGGGCAAAGCATCTGGTAACGAAAATGTTGTAAGGGCCTGAAGATGACTAACGTTTAGTCGAAACATGTAGCCTTGCTTAAGAATAAAAAAGACTGTGCTGACGCACACTGCGTAACGTAGATTTCATTACGAGCACATCGTGATGCCTTCATTCAGAATATTTGCGGCTAGTCAAGCCAAAAGTTTCTACCTATATAAGAACCTGGTTGTATGGGCCTGAAGATGACTAACTTTTAGTCGAAACATGTAACCTTGCTAAAGAATAAAAGAGACTGTGCTGACATATACTGTGTAACGTTATTTGAATTACAAGCACATCGTGATGCCTTCATTCAGAATATCTACGTTTAAATGTTGCCGGCGACATAAACCTGCCATACAAACATTTTTATGCAACGCTCAGTGTTTTTATGTTGCTGACAGTGATATGTACATACAGAAAGAATTTTTGTGATTTTCATTGAAAGAATGGTTACGCGCATGCGCCAATAATGTTACGTTTTGCGTACATTGCCTTCCGCTTGGTAATTTAAGAGAAGTTTTCTCCTTAGACTCTTTCGCATCGAATTCGCATTTTCTTGCTCTTTAATCCAATAATAAATATTGAGTAATTCTCAAGATAAACACAGATGTTCTAGCCTGAATATGAAATATGCAATTGGATTTGCACTTTATTTAATTCTCGACTCGAGTTTTCCGATTTATTTCATTTTCTTCGCTGTGTTGTGCTGCATGAATGTATGAAGGCCAAATTTCAATCGATCTTATGATTATTAAGTTTTAAGATTTTTTCCTTCCTGTTTCGAAATTTACGTATTCGCCAGAACGAGGGGTGCACAATCAGACACTCGCATGACAATTTTTGGCTTCATCATATTAAACTTCAAGAGTGGAGCTTTCCACCAATTTAACAGGCCTAAACTCCTATGACAAAACAGGAAAAAGTAAAGTTTTAATACTGCTCAGAAGTGGTGTTGGTACAAAATGGCAGTCACATACATATAAAATGGTAGCTAACTGCTTATAAAATGGCACCTACATACTTACAAAATGGCAGCTACACAAGTACAAAATGGCACCTGCATCTATACAAAATGGCAGCTACACACTTACAAAAGGCACCTGCATAATTACAAAATGGCAGCTATGTAATTATAAGCGCTGTCTCATTACGTTTACTTTATTACAAATGTTACTAACATTTTTCCTATGCAAGTTTTTAGTTTGAGCGGAAAATGGTTTTCCCATACGGAGACATCACTCGGCGAAGGAAGCGAAGAGATTTGCATGGAGACAGATTACAGAGTTCGGTATGAAAACCTGACATTAGGTGAACACTCGCAAAACTTTGGCTTAGAAGGAAAATTAATACTAATACGGACCATGAAAAAAAAAACTGGATGATGAACAAAAGAGCTACGTGTCTCTGAACACTGGCCTGGTTTCTTGTGAAAACAGTAATGAACCTTAGACAGATCTCCTGCCTAACTCTGCAACCATCATCATCTCAAGGAAGACTGTGCCAGTGAATGTAGCTACACAGCTATGAAAAATACAGATATGGTATTTCTATAAATGAAGTGTTAGGTATAATTTGTCTTTCAATAAATACACAAATAGTAACGGTGCAAAACTTTGACCTTACATCCTACAGACTTGATAGAAAAAGTATTTTCATTTTATGTACCAACTAAATGCACTTACAATACATGATATGACAATCACATCACTCTGATATGTTTTGATACAACAGTGCCATTTCGGGCAGTACATACGAAGCTTTAAAACCATTTACAGTAGTTTGAATTTGAATGGAGGCATCACGATGTGCTTGAATACGTATTGTGACATTAATAGTGTACGTCAGCACTACTGTTTTTATTACACAAGGTAATTATGTAGGCTACATGTTTCGACTATTGAACAGTCATCTTCAGGCCTATTCTTTACAAGTTAGGTCGCAGTATGCTGTGCACACATTGGGATCCCAATGTGGGCACAGCATACTGCGACTTAATTTGTAAAGAATAGGCCTGAAGATGACTGTTCAATAGTCGAAACATGTAGCCTAAATAATTACCTTGTGTAATAAAAACAGTTGTGCTGACGTACACTATTAATATCATAATACATTTACAGTAAACTCTATTACATCTATGAACTTCCTACTTTTCAGCACATGCTGCTGCTATGTACCAGTTAGTGTATAGATAAAATATGTGATTTTATAAAGTATTGTGGGCATCATGTGTAAGTCCTATATAAATATAAAACAGTTAAAAAATAATATATAAGCGGTGGCCAGGTGTTATTATAGGACTTACATATAATGTCTACAATATATCGGAAAATGCACACTTTTGTATAATAACTGGTATTAGAAACAGAAGTTATTGAAAGTTATGAAATTCCTAGAGGCAATGCAATCGACTATAAATGGTTTAAAGTTTGGTGTGTATTCTACTCCCTGAAAATGACACTGTTAAGTCGAAACATGTCGGAGTGAAGTAACTGTAGTATCACGTATTGTAAGTACATTTAGTTGGCTTATTATATGAAAATATTGGTTTAAAATTCACGGAGTAAATAATTTTGAAAGAAATGGTTGTAGAGCGCCTGGATACTTACGTCCTTTGCAAAATACGTTAAAGTGATAACTGAATCGAGAAGGATTAGATCAACGGAAATTCACGCATGAAACAAACATAGTAGTGAGCCCGGTAGCTCAGTCAGTATAGCGACTGACTACGGGCTGGACGGTCCAGGACCGAATCCCGGTGGGGACTAGATTTTCCGCCCGTTCACACCGGCCCTTGGGCCCACCCAGCCTCCTGTACAATGGGTACCGGGTCTTTCCCGCGAGTGAAGTGCAGCCGGGGCGTGCTGCTGACCACTCGCCCCCCTTCTAGTGCCGCGGTCATGCAAGAGTAGAGCTATACCTCTACCCACCCTTTGGGCCACACAGGGCCTGTAACCGGATCACTTTACCTTACCAAATACAGTAACTCACTAATTAAATTTTACGTTGTGATGGACTTTTCATGGACTTTCATGGACTTTTAAACTTTCATTGTCTAAACAAAGAGGTAATATTACTAACGCTCTGCTCTAAGCCTGTTAAGTCTGTGTTATGAAAATAGGCATTGTGAGTACTATATTTACAGGCTGTTTCTGAAACACAGCACGTGGCACCAAAGTATGGAAGTGTTATTTGTAAAGAAATGAAATAAATTAATTCTTCAAACATGGTTTTTTACAATTTATTTTCCCACCGTCACCCACTGTCAGTGTCCACGCTGCAAGTCTCCCTAAAACGGACCGTCTCCTGTCTGCCCTACTTGAACAAGGTTTTGCTTAACGGCAATTGAATCAAGCTCCTGTGCGTGTCCAAAAATTTCTCTGGTTCAAGTATGATCGGTAGAAGCGCACTCTCAGTGATGCTGATAAGCATATCACATATTTGGCCTCGTATACAGCGATAAATCTGCGTCACGTTTTCGTCACTGAGACGCAATCCTTGGCTCGCTGAATTCCACGCAGCAAAACATTTTCTGCCACTGACCGGAGGCACAGGTAAAGAGGGAAATAAAATTTAACGGAATCCCTCCCGTTATGTTCAATCAGTTATATAAATACACGCTATTCCGACTAACACAGCACTTTTTAATTTATCTTTTATGCTGAATGTTTCGATCCACGTCGATCATCATCAGACGCTTTCAACAAATCCTCAAAAACAAAATAAAATATTACTCTTTGTGAGGTATTTCAAATACTTAAAAATACACGTTGCGATATAATTGTAACACTGATTTATTTAATTTAGCTAATAGACTGTAACAATCAGGGAAGTATGTTATGATTTTATAAGAATGCTATTTCCTAAGCAAGGTTAAAGTTCAGTTGAAATTTCGGTAAAACCATTTATTCTTAATAATCTATACTTAGGGTAGAATAATTAGCTGGTCACGTACTGAGTGTCGTTTTGCTTTTAATTCTTGTGGTGTAGTGCAGGTTAATTTTGCGAGCGTGTCGATTGTCTTATTTGATGAATGTACCGCCAACTTATGCGTGCATTGTATATTTTCCGGTTTTTTTAGTTGTAATAATATTAATACTACGTTACCTTCATGAAATACGCTTGCTGTAATTATGCAAACGGTGATGTTATTAAATTCGTTATGTGTAACTTAATTAAAATTTTGCTCGTTCAGCTTTTTACCCACTGCAATGCACTACCGACGTTGACCAAGTCTCTGGCAGCTTATTACAGTGGCCCGCTATCTTGACAGAACGGGGTGGTTTGCGACGCGTCATAGATTTACGTCATTCCGAGGCACCAGAATGGGGAACAAAAGGACAGCCCTGATACTAGAGGAGGCTGACTGGAGGTGGATGACGCAACAGAACACGTCATCCGTTCGACTGTCCCCCGAGTGGGCCTCCATGGGCGAGTCCTTCATCCTGAACACCAGCGGCAATTGCACAGTCTACAGCCACAGGGTTACCCCGCAAAACAGAAGTTTTGTCCGTGGCTTCTTTGACGTGCCGACAGTCCTTCTATCCTCACTCTCGTGCTGTTCACAGTCGTGGCACCCACATCGGCCTTCAGTAAGTGTAATAAAATGCAAAGTACAAAATTCAATGGTAATTCGTCCCGCAGAAGACAGATGATAGAGTATTCGTAAGACGCCTAGAATTTTGGGGGATGTAGCGCGCTGTTGGGAAGAATACAGACAGAATTAAGAGCATCTTTCATAATTTTTAAGACAATTTTCTGTAACCTTGGGATAAGAAATTCTCGCATAATTTCCTTGTATAAGTACTCACACTTTATTTTTAGTCTCCACGCTCCAAAATAAAAATGGGCCACGACTCAGCGACGATACGTTTACAAAAATTGTGTGTACATATAACACTTCCCTATCATAATGACGTGTATTTTAGAAAGGCTCTGTATACAGGCTGATTGCACAGTTGCAAAAGACACTCAGGTCCTGTGGGGTTATTGTACCTCATGGTTAAGAATTGTAATTAATATATATTTAATTCTTGGCGCAGTTGGTTGAGGCACTGCGCTACAAACCGGAGGTTGCGGGTTCGATTCCCGATGGTGTCATTGGAATTTTTCATTGACATAGTCCTTCCGGTCATGGTGTCGACTCAGCCTCTAACAGAAATGAGTACCAGGGATGTCTTCAGGGTGGGAGGAGGGTAAATGCGGCCGGTGCGTAGGGCTTACACCTTACCACCTTCATGTGCGGATTATCAGGAAATCTAAGAGCCTGAACCTCCTGGAAACCTCAGGGCTTTTTCCAGGCCTCTACAGGGGTTGTTTTACCTTTTACACATTTTATTCTATGCAGTATGTTACACGTACGTAGGTTATTCGGAAAGTAAGTACCGTCTGCACATATCTCTCGCGCATCCTCAAGACTGTCACTTTGCGCACGTGCAGTGACTTCCACTATCAACCGAGAAGCCACAGACTCCATTTCGTGATATTTGTATTATGTTTATGTTTGTTCCTGTGCGTTAAACATGTTTAAAACAATTGAAGGGGCCGCCGACTGTGAAATACGGTCTGCAATTCGTTTTTTGAACGCTAGGAATGTGCTACCAAGTGAGATTCATCGCCAGATCTGTCAAGTGTATGGTGAAAATGTGATGATTAATGATATGTGTACTGTAACCGCCAGGTCACTTGCAAGACCTACAGTTAATTGTACAATGATATGAAAATACCATGTGACGAAACGTTTACGTTTATTCAAAATCAAAACTCCAAGTTAATACTTGCTGTAAACTAAATTTATATAATCCAAAAACTGCTTTCAGAATTTTGAGATCTCATGTTCGTTTCGTCAAAGCTACGGACAGTGGAAAGATTTCTGCACCTTTGTTTTCACAATACTGACGTCACACTGCTCTAGACTGTTGAGAGTGAAAAGGTCTTGTCTTGAAGAACTCTTCTGAAAGAACTCAATCCAGGTCAAAACCAAAAGCAGAAAACTATTACGACAGGCTGGACGGAGAAGTCTGTAGGAACGCTTCAGAGAATCTTCACACTACTCTCCTATTTTCATTGTTTTCCACAACAATACTTTAACACGGCCTACGATGCAATTAGTGACAACTGTCAATAAATTCAAGACCCCATTACAAACACGAACCTGCACAAATGACCACCGAACACAAGTAATTTGCAATACAAGATTTGAAATTCACTGAGGTTATAATAAACATTTCTTCTTTCCCGGTATGTAATGCCGTCTAGTCTGATATGTAAGTAAAGATGTTTAGGAGAAACGGGCTATTTAATTCTTCCGGGTCGAAGCGGATATTTTGCATTCCAAAACAGTTTATGCTTGCACACAGCTGAACAGTGAAAAATTTATAAGCGTGTATGAATATGGACGTACGCGAATTTCTTGAATTACGTAATATAGAGACAGGAAATTCGCATTTTTTTTACAAGTGGCTGAAGCTCCAGGTACTTTTTAAAATGCATTCTACTTTCTCTATAAAGTTACTCGACTACAGTGACCACATGTTTTCTCGTCGTAGAAGGAACGGTACAGAAAATGACCCATGCTTATCCTATTTCTATTAAACTGTAAATAGAGTTTCTAATTTACTGCGACAATATTAGATATGTATATATTTCCACACGTCAGAATGTTCCATAAACGTAGATACATAATTAACTAATCCCGGCGGCCGTGCAGCCCAAATCATAGGTCTGTAGCCTCTATCTTGATTGGAATGAGGGTGAGAATCCCGCTCAAAGTATAGATATTCGTCTCTTGTGTTTGCTGTGTGTTGAGCGGTCACTGAGGCGAGCTGATCACTCGCTCAGAGGAGCCTTACCAGATATATATATATATATATATATATATATGTGTGTGTGTGTGTGTGTGTGTGTGTGTGTCTAATAGTGTGTGATCTAGAAGCCTCAACAATGAGTCGGCCTAGGTGCTATTTGGGTTGTAGCGCCCCAGAGTTAAACAAGAAAGGCAAAGTAGAGTAACGTATTATTCAGGCACGTTCGTACAACAGTTGTTACAGTGAAAAAGCAATAAGTAGTATATAATCTGAGAGTATTTGTAGCTTTAGGTATCCAGAACGCAATGCGCATGCGCTCTATCGTCATCTGTTGCCCACCCGACTCTACAAAATGTTTCCACATTATCTCATAGGCGGCAAGATTCTCAAAAAAAAAATAAAAAAATAATATAAAATGTGTGTTTTGATTTTCTCTACAAAGTTTGTCTGAAACATTTTTCATTCTAAGAAGAAATGAACGAGATATGATCAAAATTGTGTATTGGCCCTCACACAAATTACCCTTTTTTCTTGTCACATTTCAATGACGCTTCAAATTTCACGTGATATTATTTTAAAAAATATTCAAATATCAAATTTCATGACAATCCGCCCAGGGAGAGCCGGGTTTTTTTAATGGGGACAGAAGGACGGACGGACGGACAGACAGACAAACATTACGAAACTTATATTTGAATAAAGGTAGACCAACTTGATGACACTTGTTTTTTATGTCAATTTACTGCTCAACATGTTTCGGATGTTAATACATCCATCTTCAGGAACTTGCGACTACTTGGTGCCTTATTGTGTAGGCTGTATTGTGCTGACTTGAGGCGTGTTGGTGTTATGTAGCGGGATTGGCTGTTGGTGATGTGGTATCTGAGTGCAGCCTGCACTCGGATACTACATCACCAACAGCCAACAAATGGAACCAGGCCTTGTAAACTGACTGTCTATAGGTGGATGCACGTCACTCACTAACGTGCAATCACACTGACATGACACACAGAACCTTTGCTTATTGGCAGATGTCGTTACGGATTTAAACTCGGTTCACAAAGTGATAGGCTTCCAGCCATGTTATTTAGAGTCAGAGGGATTTTCTTGGGTTTCTTAGTTAAATTAAGGACGGTTATCAAATGCATAAGTCATTATCCAATGAAAGGCAGTAAGCATGGAACTGCAAGGATCGAGACGAAAGCTGTCACTGTAGAGGACCGGACAGACCCTTAGGGCTTCAGGGCATTGGGGATCCCAGAATTTCTAGGCAATTGCCACAAAAAGGTGGTAAGTTTGTCAGCCCTATGCACAGACCACCTTTACCCTCCATGACATCTGGTACTCATTTCTGTCAGAGGCTCAGTCAACCAAAAGACAATAGTGCGGCCGGAAAGATTAAGTCAATGACCCCATCGGGAATCGAACCCGCAACCTTCCAGATTGTAACGCAGCGCCTCAACCAACTGTGCCACCGCATACTCTGAGAAAATACCTTTTTTATTTTAGGATAAATTTCACTGAATTACGAGATAAATCACGAAAAATTCCAGCCAATACAGATGGACCTTCGGCCAAAAAGTATACCGGGATTGTGCTTAATATGAAGCAGGAGAGAGGAACAAAAATCAAGAATGGGAAGTGTATGCAACGCAACTCACGTCACCTTGTTTAATGCGCAAACACAAGAGACTGGGAGTGACCATGGACACTGTGAAAAGGGAAGCGAGTCTGATTCTTATGTGTTAGACCATATCTAATGAAATGCAGGGCAGGGCGCATGCTTTTTGTTTGGCGGTTGTTATAAGAGGGAAAGCAAAAAGACAGGCAGAGAGACAGGTAACTGTAGAAACAGATAGGAGGAGGAGAGGCAGAGAAGTAGATATGTAGGTAATGTAGGTACATAGGTATTCATAAATATATACATACACACACACATACATACATACATACATACATACATACATATGGATACATAGATGAGGTGCAGATGAATAGATACGATATGTGCACGCGAATGAATGAAAGAATGTGCGGACTGGTGGGTCTATGCATTACTGGAAGAATGGAACAATAACTTACACGTACCTACGGAGCAGAATATGGACCCTGTCAGTCAGAGAGTTCCGCTGATAGACCGTGACTGGAGGCTTATTGCCAATTTATGTGACGATGCTGATTTTACCCCCCAGGTTATATAGTGCCAAATGACGTGCTTACTCAGTCACGAATAGTGAGCAGATAGAGAGTTGATAGGAAAGAGTTGTAGCTCATTTGAAGGCATTTGTCAGGACACTCTATGGACAACACGTACGTTTTTCGGAGTGGCCCATATTCCGTTCGGGATTTGCCACATGCCTAGACGTTTGCTGCTACTCCAACCGGTTCAGACAGTAACCAAAAATAGGCCACGACGGCATCCTTGAAAACCCCTGAATACAAACCTTTTATGTTAATCTTTCAATAATTCTCAGCGGAACACAACATGCCGCTTTCAACCCGGTGTCGTCACGACGCCACTTGCCACGTATCACAAATATATAGTCTAGTTCGTTTTGTATACACAGGCAGCCAGCAGGTAATTCATCCTTGAAGGCAGAGAGATATGGAACGTCAACTTTGTGGTTTCCATGAGGACTGAGGCTGTCGCCGTGTTTTGATCGCAGATTGAGGCATCCGCCGGGAATAATGAGGCCGTTCTGGTGAGGCAGTTCAACTTAGCTGCTCTAAATTTCAGGCAGGCGCACACCTACTATGCGAAAAAATGATCAAGGACACGACAAAATGAACACTTTATATATGGTGTTGCAATTCCATGGAGCGCGCTTTTCAAGCCAAAACTACTGTTAAGATGCTCAAAAATTCAACTACTTGCAAGAAACCGGAAGGTTAATAAGTGCATTCATAACATCATGCCACTGAACCCCATATTGAACCAAATGAATTCAATCCATAACCTCAGACACCATTTATTAAGGACGAATTTAATATTGCTCTTCTACCTTGTACCGGGTCTCCTAAATGGAGTTTTCTTTCATATTTCCCTACAAAAACAATTTATTGATTTTATGTCTCCCGAAATATGCTAATTTTGTCGCCATTAAAACATTTATTGAAGAGCACAACTATTTCATTTACTTAGCATCAAATCTTAGAAAGGTCCGCCATTACTTTCTGCCTTACAATGAGAATTATTAAAGACGCGCATCCACATATAACAACGGATAAGAATGTAGTTCTGTAACAGAGATCATAGAAGGACTAGAATGAAATAAAATAATCAGCCAATATGATATAATATTTGGGTATTTCTTTTGTATGGGATGTGGGGCCGTGTTGTCTGGTAGAACTTCACCGACATGTCACTCTAACCTTTCAATCTTCATGGTAGACGATGTATGCAACACGTCCTCTCAAACATTTGTTAATTTTCTCCCAGAATACACGGCGTCACGTCTCAGACAACAGCAAACATCCCAGAATAATGACAACTAACGATATTAAGACCGGATGTGTCGAATGTACGACGGACCATCAAGATGGTTTCCTCATTTCGCATTCCTTGCTCACAAAGCTCAAGACCACTTAAGATAATGCTTATTCCAGGATCGTCCTTTATTCCAAGCGGTGAAAGTACGTCTGTAACGCTGAAGATCAGAGGGAGGAATCGCATTCCTCTCAAAGGGACAGTGACACAGACGTAACAATAATTGTCAAAGAGTGCATGAGAGTGTGGTCTGTATTCAGCAGGCTCCCAATATGGACAACAGGCAGGCTTTGTAAATATGGTAATGAACATTCGGATTATATCAAAAGTTGGGGAATGTTTTGGGGAGCTGTACGGATCTTTACTTGTCAAGAACTCTCTCCTACACAGGTAGCGAAAAAGAAAGTCAGTTAAACATTCTGCCTACGAGTAATTTCACAAAATATAAAAATTGACCTTAAAACATAAAATGTACAGATTAAAGTCTTAAATATTATATATATATATATATATACGAATGGTGAATATATATATATATATATATACATATATATATATACATATGTCAATGTTATAAAATTATTTTCGAAAGGAATTATTTCAAATTATTTCTGTGCATTTACTGTCAAAGATTCGACTCGGTGACAGCAAATACAGAAAAGTAATTTGCGTGGTTTGGGAATACATCCCGTAGATTCATTTTGGCGTAAGTGGCAACTCCTTGTGAAAAAGGAGACCCTTTTAAAAACACAAAACCTGGGGAATTACTTGGTCTTTTGAGATTCCATTAGCTCTTCTCCATAGGTTTTCTGCTCCATGAACGTGAGTACCATTTAAACCACCCTATAGTTAAAATGCCATAAAAATAAAATCAGACTTCTTCTTTGAATGGGAGAAGAATAAACAGTGTATCTGTAGTAGCACTGGAAGAATCAGTATCTCCAATAACTATCGTTGGCCAGACAATCTAAAGTACCTTACTGAAATATAAACCACGTTAAACGGACTATGTCTGCCTGAACAAAAAGCACATACACAAGTCTCGAACGGTAAACGGCGGGAGCAAACTCTGTGGCTTATTACACTGCACGAACTACCCTGCTATTCTTGTGAAGAAACTGAAGAAATCTAAGAAAATCTTCAGTTAGAAACTCTGGTAATCCGGTTGAAAATGCTAGCAGTACAAATAAATCAGCACCTCATTCCACGAATCAAAGAAACCCGGAGAGACACAGTTGCGTAAAAGCTTATACCCTTCCGAAGTTTGTGAGAAGAAACATCAGATATAAAACTTTATAGCATCTAAAACTGTGTTAATAGCCTTTGTCCTTCTAAGTATTACTGCCAGGTGTAGGCAGAACATGCTGCTTGAGCCTCAAAGAATAAAAAATTCACCCACAACGTTCATTAGGCTAGAGGGATGGAAGGTTTTCATGTATATTTCCTAACGAAAATTCATAAAATTACGATATATTCCAAACCAGAACATTAAGCTTCATGATTCTGGCGCCACAGTACTTTTTGACACGGATTAAAATAGTTCTACAGGGCATATTATAGTATTTTTCGTAATTTAGACGTCTCCAGGATACATAATGTCACAGGATACATAATGTCACAGGATACATAATGTCACAGCCCACAGGAAGAAAATTTACATACAGTGTTCACTGCCGTAAACACCTTACATTCCTTATACTGTTGTTGAAATGATGTTCAATTAACCAAACAGGAGACTAAAAGAGCATTACAACATGACAGACAAAGACAGAACCTAGGAATATATCTTACTGCTTGTCCGCAGGAATAAACTCTATATGACATAACGGTTATGGCGTGGCATTGAGTTAATGCTGTGGAATGTTTAACGGCTAGGTGCAGGCAGTAAGGAACAGGGGTAAATGATGAGTATGTTCGAAGCTTGGTGGAATTTCAGAAATTTCTCATTTGGTTTCCCGTCTTCCCACGCACCTACTTTTATCTCCAGTACCTTGGTGGGAGCTGCAGCCGGAAACTTCAATTGAACTGTTCGGAATGCCGTCTCATCACGTGACACAGTCATTAATCGCACTGCCTCTTCACAAGAGATTCCCTCTCTTTCAAAACGTTCCACTTGCCCCTCCCACCACTCGCCTCAAACATTTGTCAGTGTAATTACAAGTACATTACCAGCTGTGTCATCATCATGTAATGCGGTATCAGGCTTATTGCAAGATATCACTAGTAACTATCCGTCGTCTAAGAAACAAAACACCACACCATAGAAACAAGACGTTTCGAAAGCTACTGCTTTCTTCATTATGTGAACGGATAGTCTCTTAGACAAAATCGGCACATGCATTCTAAATTAGTTATAAAATCACTTATGATATTCACCCATACACATATTAAGTACACAATAATTCATCTAAATAACACTACAAGTCACAAACCTAATATCACAAATAATAATGGAAATAAAACACTTTATGAAATTCATGGAAACATCTAAACATGAGATGTGTAACTTGTGAATTTTTCTCTACCTCACCGATAAAAAGTGCTGATTGTATTTATTAAATTACACATGGCTTTTAAAGATATTTATCTCAAATTTAGGTGCTGCCATGAATTCAATGAGATAATTTCATTTCCGTTATTGTTTGTGATAATGTGGGCCGCGTAGCTCAGTCGGTATAGCGACTAAGCTACGGGCTGGATGGTTCGGGATCGAAACCCGGTGGGGACTAGATTTTCCACTCGTCCAGCCCGGCCCTGGGGCCCACCCAGCCTCCTCTCAAATGGGTACCAGGTCTTTCCCGGGGGTAAAGTGTGACCGGGACGTGCTGCTGACCCTTCTAGTACCGCGGTCATGGAAGAGTACAGCTATTCTTGTACCCACCCTCTGGGCCACACCGGGCAAGTAACGCGATCACTTTATCTTTACCTTTATTTGTGATATTACTTTTCTTAATTAGATGGATGAATCTCATAAGTGAAGTTATGACTCATTTAGAATGCATGTACCTGTTTCATCTAAGAGAATACCTGTTCACCTGGTGAAGCAATCAGTAGCTTTCGAAACGTCGTTTGTATGTAGTGTGGTGCTGTGTTTATTAGACGATGGAAAAAGACCTTGTATTCATTTTATACGCTGCAAGTTGTTCCATCGTCCAGGAATTCCATGGTGTAATCGGGCATATTGCCTTGTCCTAACCATCCGCATGTACGTGGCGTCTCCGTCTGTTATTTGCTTCTTTGGAACTTTTCGCCAGACCGTCCTTATAGCAGGTCTTGCAGTATTCTGTTTGCAAGCCATACTCGGTACTCTTGATAATTTTCTACTTCACTCACAATAGAGGATGTGGCAATATAATATGACGATTCTGAAACCACCGCCTTGATAAAATGTGCTGAATATAAGAAACAAGAATATTACGGAGTATCAGTTTATAAAATGCCATTTAATGTATGCTTTTTATTTTGTAAAAATTGCGTATATCTCCTATGTAGTCTACTGTGATTGCGATACAGTCCTGTAATAAGTAAATTCACCAAATAACAGACTGTGCAGGTCCAGAGAGAAAGAGAGTTATGGCTTCACTTTTTCTTTAACCTCGGCACTAGATTGGAGGGGGGGGGGGCACTCAAGGCCGTATCCCGTCCACTTTACCCTAGGAAAGGGACAAGATTTCCATTCTTCAGGAAGTTGGTTGGGCCTCGGTGTCGGTCTTGGATGGGTGCGGAAAACCTCGCCCTTACCGGAATTCGATCTGCGGACTTTCCCGCCCGTAGCGAGTCGCTATACCGACTGCGTCATCCGGGCCACATTCCTGTAATGGTGATCGGATATCAACCAAAACTCTGCAGCAGACTTTTTTCAGTGGCTCTAATTTCGACCCTGACTTGCTTTTTTCTACCTTAACGTGCCACAAAATATACATTCAGAACTCAACTGTAAATAACGCACTGCAAAATCGGAGGCCAATTGTGTGTTTTTGTCCAGTTATGGTGAATTTCCGATAAGGATTACAGGAATGAATTGCGTACCAGTGAGACGAATTAATGGATGTAATTTTAAACAGTAAACAGCTTATATTAGATGGTATTTTACTGCTGACACTCTGTAATGGTGTGTGTTTCTTTTATTGAACTCGTTTCATCAAAACATCCATCTGAAAATCATCACATTCTGTTGCCACACTCTGTATTTGAAAAATTTAATTTTTGGGCGCTTTCGCAAACCATTTTTCCAGAAGAGTCTATTATATTCGCCATGCTTTTCTCTCCACATTAAAGACGGTGAACTGGATTGGCGGATTTGAACACGAAGCACCATATTGGACATCAGCTAAATTCTGCGTAAAATCGGACAAAAATAGCACATTCCTTTCAATAAAGCCTACATACTTTTATGCCTAATCAGTTACCAGCTTCATCAGCGTAACTGCAGTGATTATGGTGACGCTGGTTAATAAAAGTGTCACTGATTTTCTCATTTAACGTGACTTAAAACGTCCCTATAGCTGAAGTCGGTCTAAGACGTCGGTCTGCGGCCTTTCGCTTGTTGGAATTGTGGGCTCGAATCCCGCTGGGGGCATTGATGTGTCTCTTTTTAAGCCAGTCTTCTAAAAACCAATAAAGGTCACATACAGATTAGGTGGAGCTTTCAGTCTTTCGATGGGCCTACTATAATACGGAAAGGATTTACCCGACCTGGAATGCTTTGACATTTTCACTCTCACAGAAGACTGTGATGTTAGCTTGGTTGAAATACATCGTTGTGTTCTATTTAAGGCACATGTAGGCAGTCTTTCTAACGTGCTGTTTGTGTGCGAGTCAAGTTGCAGGCGAAGGCAGAGGCAACCTGAACCGCCCACCCGCACGTCCACTGTGTATTGAGAGAGACAGAAGGTCAGTCCAGTCTCTTGCTACCGATCTTATCTTGCGGATATGAGCAGTACCTTGTGACCTCAGCAATTTTGAAGCACTTTCTGTGTAATGGAATTAAATAAGTAGCTCCTAATCAGGAATAGCAAGTCATTCTTGCAACAGACGTAACCCCACACCATGGATGTGCGATGCCAGTTCTATCAGCTAAATCCTAACACCCATACAGACGGTAGTCGTTCATATTGCAAGAAATTTTGTCTTTTTTACGGAAGCGGAAAATTTTTTACCTGTTCACAGACGCACATAATTAAGACCTGCCCTCACGCAAATCAACCCACCCCCTCCCCAACATGCACACGCACGCACACGCAAGCACACACACACGTACACACATTCTCTCTAGGATCCACTTTCACATTATTGGCCCACCTACGTTTAAGTTACCACTCCAGTGGTTTCTTCCATTCAGGACATAAGATTAAAATTATCTATGCACTTTCTTCTCCTGCGTGCTACATGTCCTTAAAATTAGTTACCATCTGATCAACCCAGTGGCGCAGCTAGGGAACGGGGTGTATGGTGCGATCATCCCGATGGCAGAATTCGGCTCAATTCTGGTTAAATAATAAATGTTTCAGACAAAACTTGTAGAAAAAATCGCAACACAACTTTTAAATCAAAAACCCTTTTTTTTTCTTCGAAAATCGTGTCGTTTATGAGATAAAGTTGAAAACTATAATAGGGTCGGTGAGGCCAGAGATGAAAATATGGCGCATGCGCTTTGCATTCTAGATACCTAAGGCTACAAACACATACATATTGCTTTTCCACTGCAACAATGGTTGCATGAACCCGCCTCAAAGTTACGTTAGGGGTACTTTGTCTGTCTTGTTGTGTCTATTGACAGAAGAGAAGTTTGGGTCTCAACTTGAGCGATCCTAGGATCTGGGGAACAGCAGTATATTTAGGTGTTTCGAATATTCGATTTTACCACATCTTTTACTCCATTGATATAGATTTGCTTTCAAAATTAAAATTAGTGTCCTCTCTTCACATATCACTTATCAACATATTAAAAAAAATCGTTTCGGAAATCATGACACGTTCTGCAGTAGTATGAAGTTAAAAAGAATTAAATAATTGTACAAAATCGATATTAAAATGTCATAGATATAAAGAAGCAGTAGCATTTCCAGAAAATTTACCTAAAATATTAATAGAGGGAAAATGTTATCACACAAGACAATGAATTTAAATCCCTTTTTACATTAGGCCTGTGTCATGAAAACAAAACAAGCTTTTATGATGGATAATGAAACACTTTTATTATGAAAGTGCTAAAAGGAAGGAATATAAACTGTGGAAAGAAAACGAAAACGGATAGATAATAAATATTTCTGAAACGTTAATAGACCTCATGAAGGAAACAGATAACTATAGTATGTTAGCAAAACAAACGTCACTGGGAACTCATATTAGTTTTTTCAATAAATAATAACCTAACCTACACATTAAAGTTATTAAAAAAGCTATCCAACTATCATATTGCGAAGTTTAATGTTATTGCTAAGGGTTATGACGTAACGGAGGAAGAGAGAGAAAGAGTACACTTTAAATTTGTTAGATATAATTTCAAAGTTTCGTATCGTGGCAAAATTTTTAATTTTTTACTTACACAAATATTTCATATACAGCGTATTGTTGTGCTTACAGTGCATCTGCGTATCAAATTGCACATACCTAACGTTAGTGGTCACTTAGTTCCTGCCATTAGACCGTCGGCTAACGAAAACATTTACTCAGACACATTGTTTTAGGCGCTCTACAGACAGTACCTTACTTACTCACTCACTCATTATTCACTCACTCACTCACTCACTCACTCGCTCACTCATTATTCACTCAGTCATTACTCACTCACTCATTATTCACACACTCACTCACTCATTACTCGCTCACACATTACTCACTCATTACTCACTCACTCACTTATTTACTTATTTATTTACTTACTTTCTTACGTACGTAAATAACAAACAAAAATAATCATTTGTACATATAAAGTGTTCATTCGACTAACGTCGTTAATAACCCACAATTCGTCATACGTGCTTCCTGTATGCACAGTAGAGTCCTGTGGGCAAAACTGAAACTCTCTTTCTGTACCAAATAACTCAGCCGGTTTAGAAATTCCACGCCTTAACTAACTCCACAGAACCGTGTCTTTGTTAAGAAGCCGAGAGTTCTGCAGCTAGTTACCCATTTATCTGCCTTTTACTGAGCCCGAAAGTTCAGTATCGTTTTCACAACAGCCCTCCATTTTTTCTTATCCTGAACCACACAAACCCCTTCTTCCCTTCTATATCTTTAAGATCCATTTTAATATTATCCGGCCATACTCGCCCAGTCTTTAACGTGGTCTCCGTCATTCAGATTTCGCACTAAATTCCAGTATGCATTTCTCTTTTCCCCACATGCACCAAAGGCCACGTCCATCTCATCCTCCTTTTACTTCTTCATTACGCAGTTTTCTCCAGTATCCTTTACATCGTTCTTCTAGGACCCAAATATCTACCTCGGCATTTTGTTCTCAGACACCCTCGGCAAATGTTCTTTCCTAATTGTGAGACCAAGATTCAAACTCGTAAAACAACTGGCAAAGTTAAAGTTCTGAACATTTCAATCTTAGTATTTTTTGATTATCAGACATTAAGACAAACAACTCTGGATCAAATTGTAGTAGACATCCCCGAAATTATTCTGTTGCAACTTTCTCGGCATCCATAATTTAAATGGCATCTACAGTTCATTTCAAGACAATAACACATCCGCCTTTTGATTCATTGGCAGAATCGGAGTAAAATTTTTACCAGAACTAGAGTTTCGAAGGGAACAATATTATCGAATTAAAAACCCGTGTTAGCTGAGTCTTTATCAATCGCACAATGGTGTGACAGTCGGTACTGTCTGGCTGCACACATACAGTTCAATTGTACGTACAACAAGGCAAATATCAGCAGCCGGCACTGGTTAAATAAACATAGTTATGTGACAGCACGTGGTCCTAAAACACACTTTACTTCCATTAGGTTTCCTATAAAACATGCAAGGGTTTTGTTTATCATTTTAAACAAATAAGGTGGAAATTAAAAAATAATAAACACCGTAATACCCAGTGGGATAAAAATATTTGCAAAGGTAACATGTGAATCAAAATAACATTTATTACATCCATTAAAGTCAATGGTAATAACAGTATTATATCTGAATGGAAATGTTTCCAGAAATTTCTTCACCAACTGCTATGTAGATCCACTTAAAGCCAGTAATTCCATATTTTAGACTGTACTCACTCTCACTGCAACTATTTCTCACTACTCGCATTCTACAACACACGTATTAAGGGCGTTGGCATCACCACAAAACGACTGATTATTACAACAGCTCCTGTCTCTTCGTCCTTTCTTCTGTACGTATGAAAAGAAAACTTAAAAAAATAAAACGGAGTTTAAATCAATATTACGTTTATTGGAGAATTTGGCAGCAAACTGTTGAGCTACTTCAGTTTTCGTTTCGATCGGACTGCTTTAACAAACATTTACAATAAGAACACAAGCGCTTTTCTTCAAATATAAAATAAAATAAAATACACAATAGGATTCTAGCTTACTTCGAAAACGACAGACAATCACTAGCGTGTAAATTCCGCTACCATCTACGTCAGTACTATTTTCAGCGTCTTCTTTATGTAATCGTACCATTATGTGTTAAAAGTACAGGAAAATAAATGTCTCAGTTATTTCAACAGATGTTTGTTCTTACGGAAAGAAACAAGAGCAAGTTTTTAAGAGTTCGCATAGGAATACGATTTTATTCTCACAACGCTGTGTTCTATCTGAATACACCTTCGGAAGGTACATACAAGACGGGCATATTAGTGACGTGGGCAGGGACAAGGAGAATTGCACACGCCCCGGGGGACAGACGGCAGGGGCAAAGGAAATTGTCGTCAAAATTAACACTTTTGTAATAAAAAATATTCATTTCTCAAATATCTTAAATTAATGAGCCAGAAAAAAAGGATTTCCAATAAATTATTGCATTTTTAACCCGTGTGATTGCTCCCCACCCCCCCCCCCCCCCCCCCACCCAACCCAAACCCCCACCCACCCCCCTATACACTCCCCCCCCCCCTCCCCACAAACCCTGTTTCCTTTC
>Ga0123353_10003712_pt1 | contig 19413 bp, 32 predicted proteins | sample TergutLab28metaG_3_FD_92763 | JGI IMG/M metagenome (GOLD analysis project Ga0123353, IMG submission 92763) | Labiotermes labralis P3 segment gut microbial communities from Petit-Saut dam, French Guiana - Lab288 P3 | ecosystem: Host-associated > Arthropoda: Insects > Digestive system > Gut ... | reverse complement strand
GTGCTTTTCCCACTTTTCGAGCAGTACCCTCAAAATCTCGTTTTCCGCTTCGGTGTAGATAATATCTATTATGACTTTTTCTTGCTGCAAAAAACGATAGATACGGTGGATCGCTTGAATAAAATCGTTGAAATTATAGTCTATGCCGACAAATACAGCGCGGTTACAATAATATTGAAAATTACAACCCGATCCCGATAATGTTTTCTTTGTGGCTAAAAGCCGGGTTTTTCCTATCGAAAAATCTATTGTGTTCTGCTCCCGTATTTCGAGCTCCTGGGATCCGTATATTTCCACCGCTTCGGGTAATACTTTTTTTATCCTGTGGCGCTCCTCCTCGCGGTCGTGCCATAATATGAAATGCTCGCCGGGAGAATCGTTTACTATTTCGGCGGCCTTCTCGACCCTGAGCTGTATGCTGTCCTTTTTTTCCGAAGCCGCGTCTTTTAAGGATATTGACGCCTCGCGCATTATCTTTATCTGTCCGTCTTTGTCCTCCGGGAGCTCTGCGTCGATGTTTAACTTGTGGTAACGTACCTCTATACCCGGCATATCGTACCCGGTATCGTCGTATCCGAGGTCGGACGGTTTTGTTATGAATAACGCCCATGTGGACATCCAGTACCAGAATTCGTTTTCTTTGTGCGGGTACAGCGTAAGATTATTCGCCTTTGTGCTGTCGCGCTGAAAAAAGCGCGTTAAGGCTTGCCCCGTTTCCATGATCTCGAGATACCCGGCGTAGTGGATCAGCTCCTTATACCGGTTCGGTGATGGCGTGGCCGTCGATACCAATTTGTACGGCACGCCGTTGAATTTCGGCAAAAACGTCTGATATGTCTTGGAGCCGTAGCTTCTTAAAACGGACGCTTCATCGAGAGCCGCCGCGGTGAAGTATTGCGGCTCTATATCACCGTCCCGCACACGCTCGTAGTTCGTCATCATTATATCCGCGCCGGACGCTTTTATCTCTTCCATATTTGTTACATAGGGCGGCGCCTCCATGCCGAGTAAATTTACCGCGTCCCGCGAAAATTCCTGCTTGACTCCGAGCGGCAGCACAATCAAGGCTTTGCCGCCTTTGTATTTTGTGACAATGCGGCAAAATTCAAGGGTCTGCACCGTTTTGCCGAGTCCGAATGATTCGAATAACGCCCGGCGGCCGCCTTTGACCGCCCACCTCACCGCGTCGCGCTGGTGCGGCAGCAGCGCGGGGTTTATTTCGTTGCCGGGGATATCGAACCCCGACACCGTCGCCGCCGGTACTTTTGTTTTTATAAATTCCGTGTATTCCATGTTTGCCTGCTTTCTACCGTCTCCGGTTTGTGTTATTGTATTACTTCATGCCGTAGCCGTTTAAAATACGGTTTATTTCGGCCCTTGTGCGGTTTTCTATGGTCTCGGCTACCTCTGTATCGATTTTTTCTAATGACTGAGAGTTGCCTACCATTTGCGGCATTGACGGACCGTAAGCTTGATCTTGCGAACCAGCTCCGGTTGGGGTAAATCCTATCATTTCGGAATGTTTCGTTTTGCCGTCTTTTTTATTGGATTTAATTTTATCGACTCTTTTTTCCATGTAATGGCCGGGTATACGTTCAAATACACCTGTATGCCCCTCAGTGTCCCCCGCGCCGACCGTTGCGATAAATGCGTTTTTAAGGCGTTTTCGCGCACTGCCTCTCAGCTGCGCCGCAAACACGGGCTGCGGCCGTCTCGGCGTCGGTTTTTTCGGGGACACGTTAAAACGTATCAGCGGGATTTTGTGACCCGAATATATTATCTCGCCTATAACTCCGTCGTCGTTCGTTTGCGTTTGAAATCTTACGCCGCTTTTATATCTCTTTTTCATGATGTCCGAAGGCGTTATGTGATACACGTTCGTCGCCTCTTTTATTGCTATAGATTTCGCCGTGTCCTGAGCGCGGGATATAATGCCGTGCCACGCGCTTTTTATTTCGTTCGGACTGTCTTTGAATATTGTGCGTATGCGCTCAAAACTGTCGTTCAAACTCTCGTTTGCTTTTCCGCCCATTACTTCAATATCAATCATGTTTGACGCTTCCTTTCTTTTGGAGTATTTTTTCTATTGTGTCTATCATGTGCATGGCGAACTCTTCGCATAAATCCCCGGATAATATTCTGATCGAAGATTCTTCTTTTGTCGTCAGGCCGGTTTCCGGGTTGACATATTTCGCGTCCTCTAATATGTAGAGCGGCGCGCCTTCCTCGCGCGGCGCAGTCTCGCACCCCGCTTTGAGCGCGGCAAAACGTTCCTCGGACGCTTTTTTGTCGCTGAATAGCCTGCCCGCCAATATGATTTGCTCGTTTTCACCTACCTCGCGGACTTCGGCGGCTTCGGTTTCGTCGACGTTTATAATCGTGTACAACGGCACGTCTTGGAGCGGTTCGCCGTTTGGAGCGCGTAAATCCGCGAACCCGGCGGATACGAGGCGCTCGTTTTCTTTTAATTTAATCATTGCTTTGACCTCCTTCGGGATTAATCGCGATATTGATATAACCGCCCGTTGATTATTTCGTAATGCCAGCTGTTTACATCGAAGCGGACATAATTATAGTCCGAGACGCGATACTGCGGGCTGCGGATATATTGCCGGTTTATTTTTATGTCGCCATTATCGTTTATGAACGTTTCGACTTCGCTGACAATTACTATTCTCGACGCTTCAAAACCGAATTCGTTGTTTATATAGAGTATCGCCTCTTCGTCTGTTATTTCCCATTGCTTAACGTTTCCGCAAAGTTCGTCGTAAGCGCTTTGGCTCATGTTTGTTCCAATGTCGGAAATAACGCCGGGCTCGTTTTCTTTTATCCGTATATTGGTCACAAGTCCGCTGTAATCGTTCGAAATATTATCGTATTGACCTATATATACTATGAGCCTGCCGTCTAATTCGTCAATACGGCAATGATGAGTAGAAGACATGTGCGTGTATATCGGGTGTCCCGAACGCACGCTCGAGGCGTAGTCTTTTTCGTATTCCATCGGAAATAATTTTTTCGCTTCCTGCCACGCCTGTTCTCTGGTTGCTACTGTGATATTCATTGTTTTGTTTTCCTTTCTTTTTTACGGGGTTGTAACCGTCGGAACTTTCTCCGCCCGCATTGCCGGGGGCTTGCGCCGCCCGTTACTCTGCGTTTTGTTTGCTTCTGTTTTATGCGAAAACCCATTCGACTTTTATATTCGGCTCTGCGGCGTATGTATAAACGTCTTTTAGATTACTGGTTACGGCGAGATTCGTTTTGTCAATCCGCAAATAATGAGACCGCCTTGGTATTTCGTAATATGCGCCGTAGTCAACGCAGGTATCTTCCGGAGTCCATTTCTTTTTCGCGGGAGTATACTCATATACGCTGCCGCTTGGATAAGTCAATCTTAATATTTTTTTCATGCTGTTTCCCTCCTTTCGGCAATCGCATATTTCGTCGTGATCAAAGAATGAACCGCAATGACGGCATTTTCTTTGTAATGTTTTTTCGCGCTCTTTTTCTTCTATAGTCCCGCCGCCGGGGTTTTCCTTGTCGCTCGGCAGCTCCTGCGCTGCGGTTTCTTTATTCCGGCAATCGCATTTTTCGGGCGGCGTTTCGTCTATAAAGTATCTGACGTCGATAGAGGGTTTTTCCGGGTCGTGCTCCAACACTACCCGGAATTTCTTTTTGAAATTCATGCGCTTAATTAATTCTTGCGACATAATCATCAAACATTCAAAGGAATATGTTTTGATTGATACCAGTTCATCCGGTTCTGATTTGCATTTATCGCATTTTTCGTGTAACATTTTTGTATGTTCCTTTCGTTTATGCTCCGGCGGCGCCGGGGTTTAAATTATTTTACTTTTGGCTTTATGCCTTTTGACGGCTTTTTGTCTTTTGCTGGTAATCTTTTAAAATCAACTTTTTCTTTTTCGGCCGTCTCTTTTCGGCAATCGCATATTTCGCCGTGGTCAAGATTCGCATTGCATGATTTACATTTTTTGAATAACATTTTTTCTCACCTTCTTTGCTCGTTATGCACGACAGCGGTTTAGAATGCTTGCGCAAACTTTTCCGTAAAATAATGTTTTGCAAAATAATTCGTGTCCACTTTCAATACAAAACATATTTCGATATACTCGTCTGCCGTTAATTTTCTTTTCTCATTAATTAGCGCGCTAAAGACATTCATAGGCATTTCTATTTTTTCAGCAACGAATGAATATTTAATGCCGTTTTCGTCAAGATACTTTTTTATTTCCTTTCCTAACATTTTCTTACCCCCTCTATTAACTCCATAAAATATGCAACATTTACATTATACTCCATAACTTATAGAATGTCAAGGGGTTTTTGAAAAAAATTTCATTGAATATGAAATTTAATCTTGACTTTTGAAGTTGATTATGGTATACTCACAAATATCAACTACTGACAGGAAGGAGAGTCAAATGGGAACCGCTAAAGAAGAAATCGCTAAAAATTTAAAATATTACAGAAAAAAAAGTAAAATAACACAAAAAAGCCTCGCAAGTATGCTTGGCGTTGAACATAATACTGTTTCGTCGTGGGAAAATTGCGTAAATTCAATAGATGTGGAAGTGATATTTAAAATCTGCGATATTTTAAAAATTTCGGCAAATGATATATTCGGAAAATACTCGAACGCTAAGACCGATAATATCACCGAGCGCGACCGAGATCTTATTGATACATACAAGAAAGCCCCTGCTATGCAAGAAGCTGTCGATAAGCTTTTAGGCATTGATAAAGATGATACAACAGAGAATGTGCAAATTAACCCAAAAACCAAAACAGCAACAGACGCCGCGGAAACCGCTCTCGGCGTTACAGAAATGGAAGAGGTATATATAAAAACTGACAGTACGATTAAAAAGATGGATTGACGGGGATTATTATTACTCGTTGTGGGGTATTGTTATACGGATTGAAAGCGAAAAGTGAAAAAAGGAGCGTGAACGGAATGAGTGTGAAAAAATTGGAAATGAATAAAATAACCGTTGATGAAGATTACAGCGAAACAAATCCGCGATCGAGAGAAGAGTTCGCAAAAGAATTTATACATTCATATGACGGAGCCTTAAAAAGAATAATGCGCGGAGAACGTAGGAGTGACACAAAAAATTTTATAAACCAATTGATGAAAGAAATCGAGGAAAAGCAGAATGAAGAAAATTGAAGTTTATGAAATCGACGACACTCAAGATTTCCAAAAAAATGTAAAAAGATTCGTCAATAAAAAAGATTTTAAGAAATTGCCGACACAAATCAAAGAATTAATGGACGATTTGATAAAAGGCGATTTCCCCGGAACAAAAATAAGTCATAAGGATTTGCCGACCCCTCACGATGTATATAAATTGCGAATGGCAATTCCTGATATCAATGTCGGAAAATCGGACGGTTACCGCATTATCTATATGGTCGTTACAGAATTTAAGATTGTTGTGTTTTTAACGATTTATTATAAAAAAGAAAGCCCAACAGTTTCTGATACATATATCGGAGGTTTAATAGACGGATATTTTATTCATTCGCCGACGGAAGATGCTCCGGAAAAAGAATAGAAAAGCCCCCGCGTTAAAAAGATGGATTGACGGGGATTATTATTGCTCCGTGTGGGGAATCGTCATAAGGATTGAAAGCGATAAATAAAAAAAGCCGCCCAAAACGGACGGCAAAGAGAGGAGTACGAATAGAATGAGTGTAAAAAAATTAGATATGAATAATATATCAGTCGAAGAAGATTACAGCGAAGAAAATCCGCGGCCGAGAGAAGAGTTCGCAAAAGAATTTATCCACGCACTCAAAGACGCGGAAAAGTTTTTGCGCGGAGAAATCAAGCTCGGAAATGCGCGGGATTTGATCGCGCGAGTACAAAAAGAAATAGACGAGGAGGCAAATAATGGAGAATGTTGAAGTTTATGAAGTTCAATATTTAAACGATTTCGATAAATCCTTCGAGCGATTGTCTAAAAAGAAAAAATTTAAAATATTACCAAAACAAATTAATGAATTAATCAATGATTTAGAGCAGGGCAAATTTGAAGGCGATAAAATCACACACACTGACGAACCGACGCCTTATGACGTGTATAAAATTCGTCTGCCGAATCTTGACACAAGCGTCGGAAAGTCGAACGGCTACCGCGTTATATATATGGTCGTGACGGAATCAAAAATTGTCGTGTTTTTAACGATTTATTATAAAAAAGAGCAGCCGACGGTTTCTGATGTATATATCAAAGGATTAATCGACGGCTATTTTTTAAATTCGCTGCCGGAAGAATAAAAAAGCCGCCCGAAACGGACGGCGCGAAATAACGATAAGGATATTTAATTATGGCAACTCCGATTGAAAATTTAAGTTCAATAGACTTTAAAGTATTGGGCTATATAAACAAAAGTAAATATGTCACCAAAGAACGAATATTTAAAAAATTCAAAAAAGTTGACGCTCTCGAATATCGCTTAGAGCTTTTATGTGAAAAAGATTACGAAGATAAAGGCTTTATAAGGGATGCAGTGGAAAACTCAAGTTATGTAGAATATGTAAAAACAAGAGAGATATATTATATTACGCCGTTAGGAAAAAAGGATTTGCAAGATAACAAGCATAAGGTGACGCAAGGCAAACGCCTATTGATTATCACTCATTGGCTTCCGATTTCTGTTTCGATATTGTCGCTTCTTGTGTCGGTGATGGCTTTTCTTCGTACGATTTTTTAAGATGGTTAATCCAGTAACAAACATTAATTATATTCAATAACACAGCAATCGAAGCTAAACAAATCGTGATAATTTCTGATGTGGGCATAAATATTTTCCTTTCGATGAATAAAATTATTTGTAATTATATTATACTACATAATGCCGATTTTGTCAAGAAAAACAAAAAAGCCGCCCGCGATGGACGGCAGAGAAAGGAGTTTGTATGAGCGCAGCGCAAAAATTACAGGATAAACAAACGAACGCCGTTATTTATGCCCGGTACTCATGCCACGGACAGCAGGAGCAAAGTATCGAGGGACAAATACGGGATTGCAACACATACGCAGAGCGCGAGGGTCTGAAAGTCGTCGGCGAATATATCGACCGCGCTTTGTCCGGCAAAACAGACGACCGCCCGGATTTTCGTCGCATGATCTCGGACTCGTCTAAAAAACAGTTTCAATATATCATAGTTTGGAAACTCGACCGGTTCTCCCGTAACCGTATCGACAGCGCGATGAATAAACACGAGCTCAAAAAAAACGGGGTCAAAGTAGTGTCGGCGATGGAAAATATATCGGATAACCCCGAAGGGAAACTGCTCGAAGGGATTATCGAAAGCGTCGCCGAATATTATTCCGGTAACCTCGCTCAAAACGTCAAGCGCGGTATGCGCGAAACTATATTGAAAGGCTCGCATACCGGGGGCACAACCCCGTTCGGCTTTAAATCAATTGTAGACGGGGACAAGAGAAAGCTTGTCGCGGATGAACATAAGGCGCCGATTATTAGATACGTTTTTGAGGAATACGCAAAAGGTACGTCGAAAAAGAAAATCATGCAGGAATTGACCGCCCGGGGCGTATTAAATTACGACGGAAATCCGCTCACCCTTTCGTGCTTGCAAAACACTTTGAAAAATCCAAAATATATCGGAAAATATATGTACGACGGCGAAGAAGTGCCGGGAGCCTGCGAGGCGCTTATAAGTGAAGAAATATTCGACGCCGTCCAGGCAAAGCTCGAAAACGCAAAACAAGCCCCGGCCGCGAAAAAGGCGCGGCAGGATTACCTGCTGCAGGGTAAAGCCTTTTGCGGGCATTGCGGCGCGCGGCTGATCGGCGAGTCCGGCGCCAACCGCCACGGGAAAATATATAATTATTATACGTGCGCCAAACGGAAAAAGTATCATACCTGCGAAAAGAAAAACGAAAAAAAGGATTATTTGGAATGGTACGTCGTTGAACAAACCGTCGAATATGTTTTGTCCGAGCCGCGTATTGAATATATCGCGGATTGCGTAATCGAAGCCTACGACAAAGAGTTCAACGATACGCAAATAAATGAATCGGAGAGAAATATAAAGAAAATCGACAAAGAGGTCGCCAACCTTATAAACGCTATAGCCGTGAGCCCCGGGAAGGCCGCCGCTAAACTCGCGGAAAAAATAGAAGTATTGGAAACACAAAAAGCGGATATAGAACTAAACTTAGTTACGCTGAGAATCGCCAACGGAAACAGGTTCACCCGGGAACAGCTTATTAAATGGTTAAAATCATTTTGCGCCGGGGACAAAGCAGACGTAAAATACCAGCGCCGCATAATTGATTTGTTCGTCAACTCCGTTTATGTCTACGACGATAAGATCGTAATTTATTATAACGTAAAGAGCGGCAAACAAATATCGTATATCGAAATGAGCGACGATATGGAGGGGCTCGAGCCCGTAGGCGGCGACGCGACCGAAAACAGGGGTGAATCGGTTCGAGTTTCAAATAGTCCGGGTCGCCAGTATATTTTAAATCCGAACCCGCGGTTTATATTTGTAAACGGGGTTTTCGGAATTGTGGTAAAGCGATGATAAAAAAAGAACCCTCTCGGTTGGAGAAATCTACCGAGAGGGGTTGTTTGCCGAAAATTAGCGTCTATCCATTATATTAATACGCTGTCGGCGATAAAATCAATATAAATGCTTGTCGGCATAATTATTAGAGTTCGCTATCCATTTAATCACAGCCGTTTTATTATTGTTATGAGCGGCAAATGTAGGGTCTAAAATCACCCACGTATTTTTTTTAACAGCCATTCCGCCCGAAAGGGTAACGTCACTATTTATATAAATACGGTTGTACGCGTGATATACAGGGTCTTTGCTGTCAGGGACGTTTGTATAGCCCGTGACATATTTATTCAATAATCCCTGCGAACGGCACATGACGGTGAATAGCTCCGCGATGTCACAACAGATACCTTTTCGACGTGCGAGCGTCCTGTCGCAGTCCGGCAAATAACGCGCTTTGACGTTTGCCGCGAGGTCGTGGTCGTATGTAAAATTGTCGATAATAAACGAATAAATCCTTGATAATTTATCCGCTTCGGAGTTCGCGCCTCTGCACAATTCCACCGCTTTCGCGACCGCTTTTGATTCGCGGGTATAGTTTACGCGCTGATTCGGGTAACGAAATCTTATATCCGGGTCGCGCATTATCGCGTCTATCTGTGTTGACAGCGCAACCGCATATTTAGTATCCGCAGATTGCACCATTACCCGTATGCGATACTTGCCGTTGCCGAACATCAGCGGCAATACTTCAGGGCGGTTGTACGTGTCGAATATGATTATATCGTTGTTGCCTGTCATTTCTATTTTGCACGTGCGGTTGTTGGCCAAGCACTCCACGGTGATATATCCCTCGGCGGTATTGCTGTAACAAATCCACGCCCGTTCATTCTGTACTATTTTTGTTTTTGGTGCGCTCGGAAAATACATACTTATCGCCTCTCTTTATACTAACTCTAAATCATTTACATTGAACGGCGTGTTTAATCCCTTCGAATCCAATACCGCTCTGTTCCCCGTGAGGAAGTCAACCGTATATGTCCTGTCGTACACAAACGCCGCTATGTTGCCACCCGTATATGTTTTCGCGCCGCGCTTGACGCGCACTCTCGAGGTGGCTTTGATTAGCGATACCGCAGTCTGCGGCGTTACCCGCGTCGTGAAGTCTAAAGCTACCCAGCCCCTGCCGTCCTGCAGTTTACCCCACAATTTCGCGCCCGTACCGCTCGCTTCTTCTATAATTGTCAGCGTTGGCGAATTATTTAACGCCGTGACTATCGGATTATTCGTACCCGGTCCGCCGCGAATGTTTAAGGTCGCGCCTGCGTTCACGCGTACATCGTAATGTACGGGCGTTTCGATTGTCGCGCCCGGAAGCCGTACGTCGTTGTCAATGTATGGCGCGGGGTTTATCGATTGATTGTTTCTGTCGCGGATTTCATAATGTAAATGAATGCCTGTTGACTGCCCCGTCGTACCCATGATGCCGATTATAACCCCGGCTTTAACCGGGGAGCCTATTTTAATCGTGGACGGTATGCTGTTGTGCCGCAAGTGCCGATATATAATCGTATGCCCTGTTGCTGTCCGTATGTTTACATAATTACCCGTTACCTTATCTTTAACGCCCAGCCCCGTGTGGCTGTCCGGCACGTTGTTTCGCATATCGGTTATCGTACCGTCGGCGACCGCTAATATATTTGTCGGGTGTTTTCCATCCTGCGGGACCATATCGATACCATTATGGAAGTCGTCTTTTACTCCGTTGCCGCTCAAGTCCCGCCAGCCATATGGCGATGATGGACGGTATGGTTTATTCAGTGGGCTTATCATATAGCATCCCCCTTCTCAACGTTGCGTTCCCGCGCTTTGTACTGGTCGCACACGGTCTTTTCCCTGACCGGCCATTTACGCCCCCTATATTTCGGCGCGGAACACTCGACGAGCCTGTATGATTTAAACGGAGCAGCTTTGTCTTTATAGTCTTTTTTATATAATATTTCGCCGTATACACATTTTTTACAATCACAATTTTGCATGATTATTCTCCTCTCTTTATTTTCTTTTGTTTTTCAATTCATCGACATCAATGCCGAGTTTACTTCCTGCCGGTTTTGCTACGAGGTCGAGTATACGCGGGCCAATCCATCCCGCCATTCCGCAAACCAGACCTATCCAGTTCCCCGTCAATCCAAACGCACGGGCTAACATCAAAACCATAAGTCCGGCGAAACCGCTGACAAAAATTTCCGAAAATATCCGGCTCCATTTAAGTTTTGTTTTGTCTTTGGCGTTCAAAAGCCGCGCCAGACCGCCGGCCGCCGCAAGTATAACGGCGATGGTCGTTTCAAATATCCGGTCTATATCAAACATATTATTCCCTCCGTTCATCATTCTGTTTATCGTTTTGCCGACGGTCATAGATATCTCCGAGCCTCACAATTAAAACAGTACATCCCATGATGTAAAATCCTGCGAGTATAATAAGCGCGACCGCGCCGTATATGGCCATTGTATCTATTTGTTCGTTAATCGTAAACTTCGATATTCCGACCGCGACAAGATACCGTTTCGGGTATTCGGGGTTCGAGGGCATCCAGCGGTACGCCATATAAATTTCGCGGTGGCCGGCCTGCTCTGTCGTATATGAATATACAAGACTGCCGAATTCGTTGTTTTGCACGGCATCGACAAATTCCGCGTAGTCGAGAGGGTTGTGCTTTCGGCCGCCCCCCACGCCCAAATGTAACGGCGTTAACGGTATTAAATCAGCATCGTATGCCTGTGCGAATGTCGAATTAAAATTTGCTTCGGTGAACTGTATTGCGTATTTCAATATCTCCTCATGAGATTGGTGATTTCCGTTTGCCATGTCTAATTCGACAAGTTTGTCGATTATTCCATTGAGAAGCCATAAATCTTGTTGTTTTTCAAATGCCTTTTCTCTTACAAGCACGTCCTCATTAGCCTTGAATACGTAGTTAAAAAATAAACAAAATCCTACGAGGATAAGTATCGCGACTACAAGTAAATATCTTCTTTTGTCGTTAAAAATCTGCATTATTATTCCTTCTTTCTCTATATAATATTTTAATATGGCGGTTCTTCGTTGTTACTGCGTTGTAGGCTGAACCACCCGTCATACCATTCATAATCGCTGTATACTCCAAATATTTCACGCGATAAGCGATAACTGTTAAAATGTTTTAAAATCCCGGCATAACTCATAATGTTTGGGCGTATATCATCGTAAGTAGCAAGCCCTTTTGAATATTGGTTTTTTAGATATTTAAGCCCGCGCTTCAATTTTTTTGATGATGTTTTTCGTAATTTTATATGGGTCGCCCAAATGCGAAAACCTACAAATTCGATTCCGAGATACGTCGGTCGGATGCTTGTTTTATCGTTTAGCGTCAGCCGCAGCACCTCGTTGAGATAAATTTCTATTTTTGCTTTGGTTTCGTGGAGTATGGTTTTATCGAATCCTAATAACAACATATCATCCATGTATCTGATATAATAATGCTCGCGTAATTCATGCTTTACATACTGGTCGATTTCATTTAAATATAAATTGGCGAACATCTGGCTGGTTAAATTTCCAATCGGCATACCGCAATCAAATAAACGGATGGAATCTGTCGCTGTGGCTATACTCGCGTCAAGCGGGAGTCCGAACGCGCACTTTTCGCAGTTTACTATTTCATTCAAAAGCCACAAAAGGTCTTTGTCTTTTATTTTTCGTTTTAAAATCCGCATCAGCACGGCGTGGTCTACTCTGTAAAAATATTTGCTTATATCCATTTTAAGGCAGTACCATTGTTTTCCGGTACGCTCGGTTTTTCGCAGCCAGTATTGTAACCGCTCCAACGCCTTATGCGTCCCTTTGCCGACTCGGCACGCGAAATTATCAAATATAAACTGTCTGTCAAGCAGCGGGTTGAGCTGTCGGTAAATCGCCCATTGAACGACGCGGTCGCGGAATTGTAAAGCCATAATCAGCCGCTTCTTTGGTTCGGATATTATAAATTTGCGGTAGTCGCTCAGTTGGTACGTCTTTTCCTTCAGCGCGGTTTGTATCTCTATAAGGTTTTCTGCCAAGTTCGCCGAAAACAGCAATACCTCGAAGCGGAAACGTTTGTTTTTTCTCGCTTCGAGGTACGCTTCATATAAATTTTCAAACTCGCAAATGCGCGGGTATAGCTCGTTGATTCTTTTGATAAATTCCACCTCATCTGCGCCGTGCGTAGCAGGATTCGCCGCCTCCGGCGGCTACTAACTGCTTTCACGGCAATTAAGTTTTTCGCTCCGTTAATATCTCGAAGCGGGGAGATGTGTCCCTTTTGTTTCGTGCGCTGTCCGTCCCCCGTAGGGGTACGGCTTCGGACCTGCGAAACGAGAGCGGAGCGGAAGCCGATGTTCGTGTTCGAATTGGAACGGGCGTTGAGCAGATTGAGCGCGAACACACCTGCGTTCGACGTGTTGTTCCAGTTCCCGCCACGATAGGGCAATCGTAATGACACAGCCCCCAAAATATTATTTTTCGATTTGTTTGGTGGATTTTATCCAACCGCCGAGCATTTTGCCTATTTCCGACAGCATGATACTCCAGTTTTCATATTTGCTTATCGGCAAATACCGGAGGTTCTTGTTTACGGCAAGCCGTAAAAATCCGCGCAATACTTCCAGCTCCACGTCCGCGTCCTGCAGTGTGGTCTTTTTGTAGTATTTTTTATTCGCGGTAATTATCAGCCTGTAAAATGTATACATGCTGTTTTTCATATCAGCCGCGAGCGCGTACCTCTCCGCTTTCGGAAACTGGAGCAGGGCTTGATTACCGTAGTAAATCATATCCTCTGTTTTTTGTAAAATTTTCAATTCTTCCATATATTACAGAATTCCTTTGTTGGTTTGGTGGAAGTGCGGACTATCGTCCGCCCGTCAGATTACAGGGTGCAGATTACGGATTGCCGTAAAAAGCGGAGCGGAAGCCGATGCTCGCGAACGAATAGGAACGGGCGTAGAGCAGACAGAGCGCGAACACACCTGCGTTCGACGTGTAGTACCAGTTCCCGCCACGAAAGGGCAATCGCTCCCCGTTGTTCCTAAAATAGAAAGCGCCTCCGCGCTGCGCGTAGTCGGCCGCAGGGTCGGCGGGCATAAGCCCTAAGCCGAGCAGCGTCTGCGGTATGTTTACGCCGGCTGCGGCGGTCAATGCTCCGAAGTTTGCGCGCCCACTCGGAGTATCATTTACTTGCTGGTTAACCAGCGGGCCCGCGATAAGATTAAACGCAGTTGAATTTGCCGCCGGAGTCGCTGTTGTATAGTCCCATTTCAGCGTTCCCGCCGTTCCGGGCGCGACAAACGTCCCGTCCGGTAATATCGCACGCCACATATCGCTGGTCGCGCTCTGTATGTCCTGCGCTCCCGTCATGGTGTCGGCCATCGCGTAACCGTAGGGGATTATATTTATTTCGCCGTCGTTAAGCCGCAAGCCGCCGCACCATTCCCAGACGTTACCATTCATGTCGGCGATTCCTGTCGCGCTGTCGTAGTCGTGATACCACGTATTGGGTCCGCTTCCGGTCGCCGTCCTTTGTACGCGGTCGCTGGTGTCACGCGCCATACTTGGCACGCCTTTTTCGTGGGTGTTGATGTAGTCCTGCCCGTAGCTGTTGTTGCCGCCCGGCATCGTGGCGCACTTTTTACACCATAAGGCTATCGCCGCCCACAGCGCGTTGGTCTGCAAATGCCAGCCGTTACCTTTAGCGCGGCATCTTGACCGCGCGGTATCGAAATTTATACTGGCCGTAGGGTCTTGGAACGGCAAGCTGTACGCCCTGTCGTTTTGCACATAACTCTGATATTTGCCGATATAAATGGCGTCGAGCGCGTTCCCACCAAGAATAAAAGCGTCGAGTATGTCCTGCGTTCCGCCCGCGATAACGTCCGAGTATTTCAACTGCGGTATCCGCACCATGTATGACGGCATATCGAAGTCGTCAAGTATTATCGTGTTTTTGCCGCCGCTCATTCCCTCGACGGCGAGTTTTAATTGGTCAAAGTTTCCCATGATATTATTCCTCCTGTCCCCATAAAGTTAATGTTATGTTTTTTATATCAAAGCCGATAGGCATCGGTATTTCCATCGGCTCCCCTTCGTCGTTGACTCCGTTCGCGACATATTCGTATTCCCTCGCGGGTATATCGATTTGCGCGGCGTAAAGTTCGGCCAGCCCCGGTATTACTCCCATCACGAGGTTGTCGAATTTGTCTTTGCATATGTCAATGCGGACCGGGTTGTCGCGCTCGAACTTATTGAGCGCGAGGGTCAGTTCATCGTTGAATGTGATACTGTTTTTATTTACCGAATAATCTATAAAGTTACCCAGTTCTTCTTTTTGGTATACGATATTCATTTTTTTGCTCATGCTTTTTCCTCCATACGTTTAAATTCTTTTTTTAGTACGCGCTCGTCGGCGGTTATCCGCTCGGTGTATTCGCGTTGCTCTGCTGTAGCTTTGCGAGCGTCAATGCCAAATTCGCGCATGGTACGCGCTTCGGCGGCTCTGCGCTCGCTTGTTTTGATGATAATGTTTGCCATTAGTAACCGCCTCCCGTCACGTTGTAGCGGACGGCGACCGCCGATGCGCTGCCGTCAAACGAAATCAAAAATCCGTTACGCAGCTTGTTTAATACCCTTAAATCTCCGGCCGCGCCTCCTGTTTCGCTTTGGATTTCCAATGTCACAGTATAGTTTGTCGTATCTCGCGGCAGTTTTAACGCGACGGTATTTCCGCTTCGGCTCGCGCTGTTGTTGAACGGGTATTTTGTCGTGTTCGTCAGCGTTATTATGCCGCTCTCGCCGATTGCGCTTTTCTGCCCTCTCAGCAGCTGCAGGATAGTGACTATAATGTAATCAGCGATTGTGTTTGCGGCTACCGTCCCCTCCTCGTTGTTGTTGAAATTTGCCGCGTTCTGCGGAGTCCCTTGTTGTAAAATAGTACCCTCGATCGGGATATGATTTATAGTGCCGTCCGGGTTGTTCTGTTCTCTGAAACGATTTTCGAATTCTGTTACGTGGTCTTGCCATAATTTCCTGTTATACAATTTTTACACCTCCTTAAAATCAAATGTGAAGCGGTATAGTAAGCCTTCTTGGACTCCGCTTATAACAATATTTTCGGCGTTCGACGCCCATATGTTGTTATTAGTGTCGAGAAGCTGTACTTCCGTTATCGTTACGTTTCCGCTTATTCCGGGCGTTATCGAAAAATATACCGCCACCCTCCCGTCCGGTAAACGTTCCCGCCGATGTATTAACGCGTTATGATATGTGCCGCCAATGCGATACCGCGCCCGATGTATTATGCTGTCTGTGTAGACTTTGTAACCCTCAATTGCTGTCGTTGTTAAGATAGGCATTATTTTTCCCCTCCTGATTTATTTTTTTGTGCGGGACGTGCCGCAGCGTTTGACCTTAAATGCGTATGATTCTGTCATTATCACGGGGTTTATTCCGCCGACTTTCGCTTGCCCCGATATATTTGTATGCGGCTGCGTTCCCGCATTGTCTTTTCCTGTCATACCGGCGGTATATAAAAACTTTTTCGTTTCGGTATCTGCGCGAATGCTTTTGTCGAGTTTATAGTAAACCGTGCTGCGCCCCGGTTTCGTGCCGGCCGGTACTGCGCGGAATATATGTTTTTTATTTTCCGGCCGTATTTCGAGCTCAACCGCCGCAACGCCGCCGCTTACATTTCTGCGCGGTTTTACTCCGGTCGTGTATTTTCCCGTCACACCAAATTTGTGGGTAAAAGCTTTAGGGTCGGTTTCGGCCTCAATTGTATAGTCGCGCAGCGCGGCGATCGTCGAGCGATACGGTTTTGTGCCCGCACGCGGAACGTTGTATTTATTTCTTTCCGCTGCTGCCGATATATCGATACGCCGATTCGCTGAGCCTCCCCGTACATTCCGGTACGGGCGCGTCCCCGCGTTGTATGTTCCCGTCAAACCCGTTCTGTAACGGTATTTGATTGTTTCTACGCCGATTTCGATAGTTATCGCGGTTTGGTATATAACTTCGTCTAAATGTGCGGTAAGACGTTTATAGAATTGCGCCGCCCGGAGTATTTGAAAAATATCGACGGGCGCTTTCGCGTTCGTCAAATTCAATATAATTCGGAACCTGTGGTGCGTTCCTCCGTACTCGAACCACTCTTGTACCTCGGAGTCCGGGAAAATACTCCCCAGCGCCAACACCATAGCGTACTTCGTACCGAGCCGCTTATGTACTCTTACGCTGTTTTTTATGACTTCCCGCTTAGCTTCTATCGGATAGCCGTCATCATACCAGTCAACATGAAAGTCCCGCGCCAATATATCAAGTATTTCATCGTCTAATTCGTCGATACGGGCGTAAATTATCGCATGCCGAGTAAGCCGTATATTTTCTTGAAGCTCCGCCGCGATAACCCGCCCAAGCGCAAGTATTTTCGGGTCGTTTTTTAACGGATCCGGCAGCGCGCGCGTAAAATCGACGTCATATACGGAATTATTCATCTTCGGTTCCTCCGAATATAACGTTAAGGTTTTTGACTACGGCGACGGCGTTATCTTCGACGACCGTAAATTCTGGGCTTTTTATTTCGGTTCGCTTTATGCCCGCGTTCATCAGCAGCTCGTTGAGCCTCGAAGGGTTTATATCGCGCCCCATGCGCTCTGTCTGCCACTTGATATACGCCTGCAATGCCCGCTCCGTATCCGCTTGTATGACCGCCGCGCTCTCCTCGCGCGGTTTTGATATATAATATGTAAAGTCAATATCAAAATATTTAGGCTCCGGCGCCGAAACGGTCACATAATCGGTAAACGGTCTGACCCCGTCATTCCCGCCCGTCAAAGTGTTTAGTATAATCTGTATCATTTCTTCGTCGGGCATTTCCCCGTTTTCGAGCAATACGCGAATATCCGCAACGCCGGGTTCAGGGCTTGTCGGTTTTACGTCCACTATCCGCGCCGAAGCGGTTTTTGTCCAGTAAATGTATGATCCCATAGGTCCCGCCGTCGAAAACGTCTCCATGCTGTCGCGCAGCCGCTCATAAAACGCCTCGTCCGTTTCTTTGTCCGCGCCGCCCGCGCTCGCTGTTATATTCTCCGCGCGGTCATAAAACGGATAAATGTCTATTAGTTTTGTTATCTGTCCGGGGGTAAAACCGTTGCCTATCGTGCCGGCGGTCAAACAAACGGCTGTCGCGTCGGCATATAACCCTCCCGGCGGTATGTTGGCCGGTTCTATCGTTTCGAAATTAATAACACCGTCAACCGTTATCCGCGTACCTTTAGGTATTATTTGCGCCGACGGCCGCGGCATGGAAATATAGAACCTCATCGTTGTTTGCGCAGGCTTCGGCTGTAAACGCTCCGTGTCCTTGAAAATTTCCGCAAGCGAATCTAAGTATTCGTCGTACGCGAATCTCGGCACGTTTAGCATCGCCGACCGGTTGATTATGACCCGCTCTTGGATTATAATGTCGGCGATCCATTCGATAAATTTCCGCGCCGGGTCCGCGGGAAATAACCTGCGCCCCGTTATAGTCTCATACGCCAACACAAGGCTCGAGAGAAGCGCGGTCGCGTCCGTATCGACAAATTTAATATCGGGAAATTGTTTCGCTGTATTATCCGGCATGTATATTCACCTCCAAACGCGGGGATATTTTGCCGCCGTTTTCGTCGCGGTCAAACGAGACGTTCAATATTTCCGCCCGCGGTTCGTATTCTTCCACCGCGTCCATGATTTCGCCGATCAAAAGAGATTCCGCCACGGGCGTCCTCGCGTCTAAAAACCGCGCCGAGAGTCCGAAATTTCGGTCGAGCGGACAACTGTTTTTGGTCGTAAGTAATATCATGGTTATGTTTTGCAAAACTTCTTCAATAACCGATTCGGGCGCGAAGTTTATAACTATATTACCGTCCGCCGTTATCGTAAACGCCATAATGCTACCTCCCCGAATACGCTATAAGCGAAATATTTACTATCGCTATGAGTAAATTACCTTTGTTGTCGAACCTCTCAAGGCTTTTTGACGAGCTCTCTATCACCCATTTATGTTTGCCGTAACCTTTGCTCCCGATAACAAGACGCATTACCTGTCCGTCCCGCTCAGCGTTTAATAACTTCGTTATTTCCGCCATAGGGTCAACTCCTAAAAATACGGAAAAATACATCGAAAAACTGATTTTGTCCGCGTCCGTCCCGGTAAATTCAAGCAGCACGTCTTTTAAATGCCTGTTATGCTGCGCGTACTGCGCGGAGCTGTCCCATTTTAAGCCGTTAAAAGTATTGACTTGATTATTCGAAACAGAAAAAACAATGTCGCCGAGCGTCCCTATTGTTGCCATTGCTGATTCACCCCCGAACGTATGGCGCCGATAATAAAACCGTCGCTGTCGCTGATCGGCATATACAGGCATACAACAAGCTGGCCTTCGTAGGGTAACCACAACGAATCTTGGTTTAATATTTTAAGCGGCCCGGAAGTAAGCGGCGTCCCTTCGACGTCCTGCTTGTCCATGTATATAACCCGCGCCGTCAAGCTTGTTAAATCGACGGAACTGACCGTTCCCACGCGCACTAAATTATATAATGCTGATTCTGAGTTTATCATCAATAATCCTCCAATACCCGGCGTAATTTTATTTGGAGCGTATAACCGCTCGCGGTCACGCTGTGTGTCGTGCTCTGTATGATATATTTGCCGTCGAACATTCCCCATCCGGCAACGTCGACATTTACGCCCGCAACAAGAGACACATCGCCGGCAAGCGTAAACTCCGCCGAATATTCC
>Ga0123353_10003711_pt1 | contig 19415 bp, 21 predicted proteins | sample TergutLab28metaG_3_FD_92763 | JGI IMG/M metagenome (GOLD analysis project Ga0123353, IMG submission 92763) | Labiotermes labralis P3 segment gut microbial communities from Petit-Saut dam, French Guiana - Lab288 P3 | ecosystem: Host-associated > Arthropoda: Insects > Digestive system > Gut ... | reverse complement strand
GATAAAAAAACGCTTTTGGTGACACCGGGTTAGCCGGGTCTCGCTAAAGCAGGATTAGTCGCGGCTGTGCAGAAGAAATAAATTACCGGAGACTTTATTTAGAAAGGTAGGGCTATCGACCATGATTATGTTCACCAACGACTACAGTGAGGGTTGCCATCCTAGGATTTTGGAAATTTTGATGGCTACCAACCTGGAACAGGCGGTTGGTTACGAAAACGACCAGTTTTGCAACCAAGCCCGGGAGCTCATCCGCTTGGCTTGCCAAGCTCCCGATGCCGATGTCCACTTTTTTACCGGTGGCACTTTAACCAATTTAACGGTTATTGCCGCAGCTTTGCGCCCTCACCAAGCGGTTTTATCCACGGTTCAGGGGCATATTGCTACCAACGAAACCGGGGCGATTGAAGCCACCGGGCACCGGGTAGTTACTTTCCCCAGTGATGACGGCAAAATGAAACCGGAGATAGTGAGAAATGCCTTTGAACGGCAACGGAGCGAGCATGTTACCCAACCGAAAATGGTGTATATCTCCCAATCTACCGAGCTGGGCACCATCTATACCAAAGCAGAGCTGGAGGCTTTAGCCCAGGTCTGTCAGGAGTGCGGCTTCTTTCTCTATATGGATGGCGCCAGGTTAGCCTACGCACTGGCTGCTGTCGGTAACGATTTGACACTGCCAGATATTGCCAGGTTATGTGATGCTTTCTACATAGGAGGGAATAAGTGCGGGGCGCTAACCGGCGAAGCCGTAGTTATCACTAACCCTATCCTGCAGCAAGATTTTCGCCATATCATGAAGCAAAATGGAGCCCTCACGGCTAAAGGTCGTTTGCTGGGTATTCAGTTTATCGGCTTATTCGAAGATGATCTTTATTTTAAAATCGGTAAAAAGGCTGTGGATCAGGCGATGATGATTAAGCAAGCCTGTCTGCAGAAAGGTTACGGCTTCCGGGTGGATTCCCCTACCAATATGCAGTTTCCTATTATGCCGACAGCGGTTATCGCCAAGCTGCGAGAGAAATATAGCTTTGGCGGGCTCACCCGCATTGACGAGAATCACAGTGCCGTCCGCATTGTCACTAGTTGGGCGACTAAAGAGGAGGATACCCAGGCTTTCTGTGCCGATATTCTGGCACTGACGGAGGTTTAGTGGTGAGGCGCTTTATTACCGGAGATGATGTCCTGGCTGCTAGCCGTGCCGGTAAAAACCAAATTATGCTCAGCGCCAACGAAGTGGTTACCGAGGTGGCAGCGGAGTTGGCTCTCTCCCGCGGGTTAGTTTTCGTCAGGGAAGAAAGCCTGACTGCTAATAATCCGGCGGCACCGCAAGCTGCGGCGGCAAGTTCCGGCGTAGCCAGCCATATCCAAAAGCTGCCCTACCAAGGCCTCATCAGCGAAAGGGAAGTCTTAAGCTGGCGGGAAGAGTTTCCTATTCTCAGCAAGGTTATTCACGTGGGCAACTGTTCCCAAAGCGCCCAGTCCAAGCGGGTGCGAGGGGCGATTAATCGCTACCTGGACGATTGGCTGGAAGTGGGTATGAACTGGGACGGTTGGGTGGAGGAGGTTAACCTGGCTAAGCTGGAGTTTGCTAAGCTGATCAATGCCTCTCCTGAGGAGATAGCCGTTTCGGCTTCCCTTTCCGACTTGGTCTCCTCCGTGGCAACTGCTCTAGATTACCGGGGTGCCAGGTCTAAGGTAGTAGTCAGCGATGCGGAGTTTCCCACGGTGAACTATATTTGGCTTGCCCAGCAACGCCACGGCGCCAAGGTAGACTTTGTCGCTGTGGGACCCAACTACGAAATAGATATCCACGATTATCAACGCACGATTGACGAAACCACCTTGATCACCTCTTTAACCCACGTCTACTATCTCAATGGCTTTAAGCAGGATGTGGCGAAACTGGCGGAGTTGGCTCACAGCCGCGGCTCTCTTTTCATGCTCGATTCCTACCAATGCCTGGGTACCGAGCCGGTGGATGTGAAAAAGATGCAGATTGATATTCTGGTTTCCGGTGTTCTTAAATATCTTTTTGGTTTGCCGGGCATTGCCTTTATGTATGTGAACAAAGATTTAGCTTTGGAGCTGGCTCCCGCAGTAACCGGTTGGTTCGGGCAAAAGAACCCCTTTCTCTTTCAATCCCGCTATCTGGACTGGGCTAACGATACCCGGCGTTTCGATACCGGCACCCCACCCGTATTAACCGCTTATGCCGCCAGGGCAGGCTTAGAGATTGCTAACCAAGTGGGGGTTCACCGCATCAAAGATCGTATCGATATGCTTTCGGCTCACGCTTTGGAAGCTGGTGCAGCTCAGGGTTTGCGGATTATCTCCCCTCTAGATATTGCCCGTAAAGGGGCGACCACTGCCGTCTGGACTAGCCATAAAAAAGATGCTCACGAAGTGGAGCTGCTGCTGAAGGAGCGCAATATTATTGTCTCGGCGCGAGGGGATGTGGTGCGGGTAGCGCCTCACTTTTATAACTTACCCCAGGAGATAGATACGGTCATGGCTGAGCTGGCGAATGTTCTTAAGTAGGTGAATAAATATGCTCTTGTGTAAGGTGCGCAGCAAGTGTACTGCTACTATCAAAGATGCCAGGCTTACTGGCCTGAGCCTAGTGGTGGTGGAGCAGGTGGCGACTCAGGAAATATGGGTGGCAGCAGACCCTCTGGGAGTGCCGCCGGGAGCTTTAGTGCTAGTGGTCACCGGCGCAGCGGCACGTTTGGCTGTGTCCAAACCCGACGCTCCCTTAGATCACTGTATTGTGGCTATTTTGGATAACGAGGAGTTTAATTAATTAAGTAGGAGGTAAAGGCATGAAATCTAAAGGCTTTATTGAGACCAAAGGGTTAGTGGCGGCTATTGAGGCGGCTGATGCCATGATCAAGGCTGCCAATGTGGAGCTTTGTGGCAGGCACTATATCGGGGGCGGCTTAGTCACGGTGATTATCGAAGGAGATGTGGGAGCGGTAAAATCGGCAGTGGATGCCGGCTGTGCAGCCGCGCAAAAGGTGGGGGAAGTGGTGTCAGCCCATGTTATCGCCCGCCCTTCGGAGGCATTAACCCTTTTCTTTGACAGCAAAGTGGATGCTCCCTTAGGTTAGTTATATGGTCAACAGGGAAGAGATAACCCTAAGAACCTATGTTGTTATCGACAATATGCAACCTCAGTATGCGGCGATTACCGGCTCTCTAGTGCGAGGGGATGTCTGCCTGGCGGGGATGGCTCAGCTCTATGTGGAGGTGGCGCCTGGCAGTGGCATTTACCGGATGTTGGATGTAGCGCTAAAACAAGGTGGCGCCAAGCCGGGCTTTCAAATTGTGGAACGGGAATATGGTGCTTTAGAGCTTCACTCCTTTGCTATTGAAGAGGTTAAGCTGGCAGGGGCAGCCATGCTTCAGGCGGCGGGGCTAACCACAGCAGAGCGGATGCCGCCTAAGGTGGTGTCGGAGCAGGTTATTACCCGGGTAGACCCTTACCAGGCACAGCTTATCAACAGGGACGGTCGCTACGGTTCCGTTCTGGTGCCAGGGGAGGCCCTTCTGATTATGGAAGTGGAACCGGCTGCCTATATTTCCCTGGCGGTTAACGAGGCGGAAAAGAGTGCGGCGATTAAGATCGTGACCTTCGATGTGGTAGGGCGCTACGGTCGCCTCTATGTAGCCGGTGAGCTTTCTCAGGTGGAAAGCGCTCGCCAGGCGGCCTTGGCTGCCATGGAGGCGCTGAGTACATCGTGAAAGATATTTACCAAAGTTATATTGCCCAAGTGTGGGGTGACCGTGGGAAAAGCCGTGGAGTCCAAGCTGCCGGAGTGAGAGATAACTCTGGCGAGCTGGTCTTGCGTCACGGCTTAGTCTATCTCCCCAGCGGGCTGCAGCACCTAGATGTGATCGTGCAGGGTGGGAAAATAGCAGCTCTTACCGCAAGTGCTCAGGGTTCCTGGGGACAGGAGATTGATGTCAGGGGGATGGTGGTGGCTCCCGGTATTATCGACCCCCACCTTCATTTGGGCTTCATGGCGCCCTTGGAAGAAGAGCTGGTTAGCGAAACCGCTTCGGCTTTAGCGGGAGGAATTACCACCCTGGGTTGTTTCTTCGGGGGTTTAGCCCCCCACTCCAGCTACTTGCCCCAATTGGCGCAGCAGGTAGCCCGACTCTCCCGGACAGATATTTTGCCCCACCTGGTTATCCATACCCCGGAACAAAGGGCGGAGATACCTTTATATGTGGGGCGCTTTGGGATTCGCTCCTTTAAGCTGTATATGAATGGGATACCCGGGTTGATCCCCGCTGCTGACGACCCCTTTATCCTGGAAACCTTGCAGATGGTGCAACAGCAAGAAGGGGAGTGCCAAGTAGCAGTCCATGCTGAAAACAGTGCTTTGGTGGCTGCCGCCCAGCGCCAGACCGGTGCTACCGCTCTCCTCTTGGTGGAGCTTGCCGAGGAGGAGGCAGTACAGCGGATAGCTCTCTACAGTCGGCGCTGGGGGAGCAAGCTCTATCTAGTCCACCTTTCCTCGGCGCAAGGGTTGGACATGGCCAGGAGGCAGAAAGCCGCCAACCCCCTGCTAACCTTGGAAACCACTTCCCCCTACCTTTGTGCCTACCCTGACGATCTTCAAGGAGATAGGTACATCATGACTCCGCCGATACGCGGTGGTAACTCCCGGGAAGCCCTTTGGCAAGGAGTCGCTGCAGGCGTCATCGATACTGTGGGTACCGATAATGTCACCTTAACCCTTAAGGAGAAAGGGGTGGGTACTTCCCAAGTTATACCAGGCTACCCGGCGCTAGCCACCCACCTCCCTTCCATGCTCAGTGAGGGGCTACAGCGGGGCATTCCTTTGGAAACCTTGCTTCGGGTGATGACTGCCGGACCGGCTAGAGCTTATGGCATTTACCCGCAAAAGGGGGCGCTACTCCCCGGGAGCGATGCCGATATAGTGGTTATCGACTTGCAGACTCCCCAAACCGTGGTTGCCAGCAAGCTCCACAGCCGTTCCGACTTTTCCATATATGAAGGAAAGTCCCTTAGGGGCTGGCCTCATACCGTGATCAAAGGCGGCAGGGTGGTCTATACCGGCGGTAGCCTAACGGCGCCGCCGCATCCTGCCGGTGCCTTGCTGCAAAGTTTTGTGGAAGGAGTTTTGCCATGATCAAAGAAGTGCGCCTCCACGGGCGAGGAGGTATGGGCACCGTTAAAGCTGCCGAGGTGCTGGTCTATGCCGCCGTCAAGGACGGTAAGTTCGGCAACTCTATCCCTTTCTTTGGCTTTGAACGCCAGGGAGCACCGGTCACCGCTTTCCTTCGTCTATCCGACAACCCTATTCGCCCTAAAACCAAAGTCTATACCCCGGAAATTGTCCTGGTGATGGACGCTACCATTATGCATGGTGTCGATGTCTGCGAGGGGATACACGGGGAGGCCTTGCTGGTACTCAACTCTCCTGCCGACAACTTGCCCCAGCTGCCGGAAGCTGTAAAACAGTTGGTTACGGTTGATGCCACAGCTATTGCCCTGGAGCTCCTGGGGCGCCCTTTAGTCAATACGGCTATGCTGGGAGCCTTTGTGCGAGCTACCGGGCTGGTATCTTTGGCCGAGACCGCTGCCAAAGCCGCCGAGCTGTGGGGGGAGAAAAACGCCGTCTGCGTCCGGCGTGGCTACGACGAAGCGATGATACAGAAGGTGGCATTATGAAGTACCGTACCGCTTATCCGGCGCCTTTAGGAGCGGCTGGGTTACATATTATCAACACCGGCGACTGGCGCACCCTGAGACCTCTGTTGAACAAGGAGAAGTGCCTCGCTTGTGGTCTCTGTTTCCTCTATTGCCCGGTGGGCTCAGTTCAGGCTGAAGACGGTTATCGCATCGACTATAGCTATTGCAAAGGGTGTGGTATTTGCGCACGGGAGTGCCCGGGGCAATGTATAACCATGGTGCCGGAGGGGGGTAAAGATGGCTAACTACGATGTGCTTAACGGCAACCGAGCGGCGGCTGTGGCTGCTCTGCTATGCCGTCCCGATGTTATTGCCGCTTACCCTATTACCCCCCAGACCCCGGTGGTGGAATACCTCATGCAGTTTGCGGCTGATGGCTTGCTCACCAGTGCCTTGTGCGAAGTGGAATCCGAGCTTTCGGCGATGAGTGTCTTAACGGGGGCGACCCTGGCAGGCGCCCGCAGCTTTACCGCTACCTCCTCCCAGGGTTTAGCCTTGATGTATGAGCCTTATTTTCGAGCTTCCACCCTGCGTCTTCCCATAGTTATGGCCATCGTCAACCGGGAAATGATTTCACCTCAATCGGTTTGGGGAGGGCAGCAGGATGCTCTAACCTTACGTGATGCCGGGTGGTTGCAGCTGTACGTGGAGGATAACCAGGAGATTCTCGATACTATTATCCAGGCTTTCCGCCTGGCAGAACACCCGGAGGTTTTATTGCCGGTGAATATCTGCTACGACGGGTTTTATCTTTCCCATATGGCAGAGCGGGTTGCCATACCCTCCCAGGAAGAGGTAGACACCTTTTTAGGGGTTCGTCAACCTTCGCCGGTGGTCTTAGATACCCGGCACCCTATAGCGGTAGACCCTCTGACCACCGGCGAGTACGTTATGGAGTATCGCCACAAACAGGTGCAAGCCACCCGAAAAGCTTTGCAGGTTGTCCAGGAGCTGAACAGCTCCTTTGCTCAGAGCTTTGGGCGTGATTACGGCGGCTGCAGCGAAAGTTACCGTATGGAAGACGCCGAATATGCTTTAGTAACTATCGGCTCTATGACGGGAGCCGCTCGGGAAGCGGTAGATCTGCAGCGGCAGTTGGGGCAAAAAGTCGGTTTAGTCAAGGTGCGACTGCTGCGTCCCTTCCCTGTGCAGGAAGTCAGCCAGGCTCTGGCTTATCTCCAAGGTTATGCCGTCATTGACCGCAGTGTCTCCTTCGGCAGAGACAGTGGTATCCTCTTCCAGGAGGTGGCAGCCGCCATGTATACTTTAGGTAAGTATGTTCCTGCGCAGTCGTACATCGGAGGGTTAGGGGGAGAAGATATCACCGTCCCTATGTTGCAGCAAGTCCTGGCAGAAATTGCTGCTAAGCCCCCGGAACCAACTGCTCGCTGGCTGCAACAGGAGGTGGACTAAATGACCATCACGGAAAAATTAGCCGCTCTTCCCGACATGATATCGCCGGGCATTTCCTCCTGTGTCGGCTGTAATGTGGAGCTTATTTTGCGCACCTGTATGAAGGTGCTTGGTTCGGAAACCGTTCTGGCTATACCTCCCGGCTGCATGGGCGGGGTAGGAGTGGTAGGGCATAACACCAAAAGTGGGGCTAAATGCCCGGTCTTCTTCCCCTTGTTGGACAACGTAGCCTCCATGCTGGCGGGTATTAAGCTCCAGTACGAACGTGAAAACCGCCCGGTTCATGCCGTGGCTTTCGCCGGTGATGGAGCTACGGTGGATGCTGGTCTGCAATGCCTCTCTGGCGCTGCGGAGCGTGGTGACCGCATTATATATATCTGTTACGATAACGAAGGATATATGAATACCGGTTACCAGCGCTCCGGCTCTACCGGAAAATATGCCTGGACTTCCACTACACCGGTGAGCGCCGCTAACCGCGGAGGGAAAAGGCAGCACAAGAAAGATATTGCGCAAATTATGGCCATGCACGATATTCCTTACCTGGCGACCTGCTCCCCGGCGTATATCCCGGATATGGTGAGCAAGGTGGAAAAGGCCATGGTCTACTCCCAGGAGGGGCTGGTCTTTCTGCACATCTTAAACCCCTGTGTTACCGGCTGGGGTATTCGACCAGATCTTTCCATCCAAGCAGCTCGTCTCTCCGTGCAGAGCAATTATCACCCTTTGTATGAAGTAGTCCGGGGCAAGTATCACCTAAGCATGGAGTTTCCCGAGGCTAAACCCCTTCAAGAGTACCTCGGTCTCATGCGCAAGTATGCTCATCTCACCCCGGAAGAAATTGCCGAGCTGCAGGCGGTTACCACTAGCAAGTGGCAGCGTCTGAAGCAGCTTGCCGCTATGGGAGAGCTATCATGAGTGTTCTGGATGCTCTCTTTCAACCTACCGGGGTCGCCGTGTTAGGCGCCTCGAATAACCCGGACAAAGCCGGTTACTATGTGGTTAAAAACCTGAGAGATATGGGTTACCCTGGAGAAATTTATCCGGTTAACCTACGAGAGAGCCAAATCCAAGGCCTTGCCTCTTATCCCAACTTGGTAGCTATTCCCGGGATGTGCCAACTATTGGTCCTCATCATGCCGGCAGAGGCTATCTACTCCGTGATGGCCGACCTGGCTGCCAGGATGGAGCAACAAGGGGATATTAAAGTTATTGTCTGTGCCGCCAGCGGCTTTGCTGAACTGGAGAACGAAGAGGGGTTCCGCCGTCAGGAGTGTTTACTGGAGACTGCCCGGCACTGGGGTATACGGGTAGTGGGACCCAACTGCATTGGCGTTATCGACCAGGAAAACAAAGTTAACACCACTTTTGTCGATAACGGTCTTCCTCTTCACGCGCCTACAGGGGAGCAAGCTCCCGGGGTGCCTTCCACCCAGGAGTTACGCCCTTTGGGCATCTCTTTGGTCTCCCAGAGCGGCTCGGTAGCAGCCATGCTGCTCATGCTTACGGCTTCTCTACCTCAACCGGTGATGTTGCGCAAATTCTGCTCCATTGGCAATATGGCAGATGTAGATTTTATCGATATTTTAGAGCATTACGAGCAAGATGAAGGAACTAAGGTAATTGGCATTTACCTGGAAGGTTATAGCCAGGGGCGCAAGCTGGCGGAAACTCTGGGACGGATTACGGTGACTAAGCCGGTAGTGGTTCTTAAAGTTGGTCGCAGTGAGGCGGGTGCCAAGGCTGCTGCCAGCCATACCGGCTCCTTGGCAGGCTCCTACGCTGTGTACGAAGCGGCGTTGCGTCAAAAGGGAGCTACCCTAGTCCACTCCATGCGAGAGCTAGTCTATACCCTTCTGGCCTTCGCCTGCTTACCGCTGCCACCGGGCAGAAACAGCTTTATTATGACCCAAACAGGGGGCATGGGGATTTTTGCCACCGATGAGACCGGCAAGTATCCCCAAATTAATCTCGCTAATCTCACCTCTGAGGGGGAAGCCAGGCTGCGCTCTGCCATGCCTCCCATGGCAACTTGGGGACGAGCAGTAGGTTATGCCGATATCTCCGTAGCTGCCAGTGTGAAGCAGCACGCGGCAGCGGTGGAGATTGCTCTGAACGATGCGGCCATCGATAACCTGGTCTTTCTCACCGTGCTACCTTCTTTTATCTCCCAGGAGGAGCTGGGGATCGCTTGGGCGCACCTCCTGGCACCCGCTCACCCCTCAGGCAAGCCAGTATATATGGTCATCTTAGCTGGAGGATATGTGAAGCAGGTGCGCCGCTTCCTAGAGAGCCAGGGGCTGCTCACCTTTGAGATGCCGGAAGATGCCGTCACCGCCTTAGCCCATATGCTGGGCTATGCCGAGTATCGAAGGGGGCTGTAGTACATGACGCACTTTCTCAACGAAGCTCAAAGCAACACCCTCCTTAGCCGGCACGGCATTCCCATGATACCTTATAAGATAGTTCACTCCCCCGAGCAGGCTCAGGAAGCCGCTGGGGCGATGGGCGGCTCTTTGGCACTTAAGATACTTTCGGCGCATATTTGGCATAAAAGCGAGGTGGGAGGAGTAATGCTGGGGGTGGAACCTAGCCAAGCCGGCGAGGCTTACCGGCAGCTTCTGACCAATGTTGCCCGCTTGGCGCCAACGGTGCCCCTTGAGGGGGTTATGCTCAGCCCTATGCTCTTCGGAGGATTAGAGTTGGTTTTGGGGCTAAAAAAAGACCCCCAATTCGGTTTTATCCTGCTGGCAGGCATGGGTGGTCTCTATTTGGAGTTATATAACGACACGGCTATCCGGTTGGCGCCGGTAACCCTGAGGGAAGCCAGGCAGATGGTGGCAGAGCTAAAAGTTAAGCAAATTATAGATGGCAGCCGGGGGACGGTTTACGATGAAGAGGCGCTCTTGGCGGCTATGGTGGCTTTATCCCAGTTGGGGGAAGTGCTGCCGGAGCTGTCCGAAGTTGATATTAACCCCTTCTTTCTCTTTGCCCAAGGGCAGGGGGCCGTAGGTGCCGACGCCTTGGTGGGCATAAATAAAAATGAAATCGAGGAGGAGGAGTAACCTTGCTACTGGCTGCGCAAAAGCTCATTACCGGGGACGGCCAAACAGTTATCCCTAACGGAGCTCTTCTCATCGAAGGCAAGCAAATTGTTGATATCGGATCTTTGCCGGAGCTGCAAAGGAGATACCCTAATCAGACCGAGATTACCCACTACGGTGATGCTACCCTGCTGCCGGGGCTTATCGACATGCACGTTCATGTAGGCTACTGGTATAACCGCCGTCAGCGGGATATCTACGATCCCCACCTGGTAGCTCTCATGGCGCAGAACTACGCCCGCCGCGCCCTTCTGTCTGGGGTTACAACCATGCGGGATGTCTCCAGCGGCAACGGGGTTTGCCAGGCTCTGGTTAACGGAGCGCGGTTGGGGTACATTACCATCCCCCGCCTCTTTTACGTTAACCAGGCCATCATTGCTACCGGGGGTCATGCCTATTATGCCGGCGATTCGGTTATCGAAGTGGACGGCGAAGTCGAGATCCGCAAAGCGGTGCGCCGGCAAGTCAAAGCCGGGGCTCAGTGGATTAAGGTGATGACCAGCCACCGCACCCCTGGTATCTCCGAATTCACCCTGGAAGAGCTAAGAGCTGCTGTGGATGAAGCTCATCGTCATTTACGTAAAATAGCCGTCCACGCCGGTTTGCAGCCTGCCATAGAATATTGCGTGGAGGCAGGTTTTGATACCATCGAGCATGGTACCGAAATAAGCTACGAGCAAGCCCAGCGGATGGTCGCTAAAGGGATGGCCTGGACTCCCACCGCTTCGGTCCACCACTACTCCTACCAGCGGCTGGAGGCTATTCGCGCTTCCGGAGGGGGTATTAACCCCACGGCGATTCAAGGGGAATCGTTACGCATCTACGGGGCTGCTAACGCAGCGTTTCGTCAAAAGTTAAACGACTTTGCCGCTCTGGGACTAACTATTGTGGCAGGCACCGATATGATCTCCGAAGACGCTCCAGCAGCGCCGGTGGCAGCGGAGCTAAAAGTCTTTGTGGAGTATGGCTACACTCCGGTGCAGGCCATTGCTGTGGGCACCTCTCATGGTGCCAAGGTGTTGGGTTTAGCTGGCGAGATTGGCCTCTTGGCTAAAGGCGCCATTGCCGATATCTTGGTGGTGCAGGGGGATGCCTCCCGAGATATTACGGCTCTGGAGAGGGTGAAGAAGGTCTACTTCGCCGGAGAGCTTCAGGTGTAAGGGAGACATCTATGAAGGAGCATCACCTGCATTTAGCCATTACTACCGGTGAGTTGCTGTTGCGCAATGGCGCCGAAATTTCCCGGGTGGAGCAGACCATTAGCTATATGGCTCGCTATATGGGCGCCATGCGAGTAGACTGTTTTGTTACTCCCACCGGCATGATCATCAGTCTGGTCATGGCAGAGGAGACGCATACTTTGGTGCGGCGTATCACCAGCAGGAGCTACAACCTGGCTGCCGTGATGGAGTTAAACGACCTCTCGCGGCGTTTTTGCAACGGGGAGATTCCAGCCGTGGCTTTAGCCGAAAGGCTAGACAACCTATCCCGACCCATCCCTGCCAAAGGGCAAAACTTGAAGATGAGTCTGGCTTCCGGCTTAGGCTCTTTAGGGTTTTCCCTCATTAGCGGACTGCGTTTACCCCTGGCTTTAGCTTATGCTACCATCAACGGAGCGGTGGTGCGCTATACCCTGGATTACTTAACCGATCGCATAGCTATCAACTCTTCCCTGGCAGTTCTTTTAAGCAGCACCCTACTCACTACCCTAACCTTTTTCTACCCGGGGTTGGATGCGACCAACCGCAACTTGGTCAATATGGGGGGGCTCTTTCTGCTACTCCCAGGGGTTACCCTTACCACCAGCTTTCGGGACTTAGCCAACGGAGATTTACTAACCGGAGTTTCCCGCTTAGCTGAAGCGCTCCTTTCTCTAACTCTGGTAGCTGCCGGGGTTATCGTGAGCTTTACTATCTGGCCTTGGTTGCAGGAGGTGTTGCTGCGGTGATTGACCTGCAGTTGCTCATCAACTTTGGGGGCGCGGCTTTAGGCGCCTGGTGTTACGGCTACCTCTTTGGCGCTCCTCTCAAGATACTCATTCCCGGCGCTTTGGCTGGCGGGGTCGCCTTTGCTTGTGTCTATTTGTGCGGCGAGGCTATATTTTGGGGTACCGCCCTGGGGGCTTTAGGGTTAGGCTTTATTGCCCGTCTCGTAGCCCCCCGCTTAAGAGTACCCCTTACGGCCGTAATTGTTCCGGGGATTATTCCTATCGTCCCCGGTGTGTCTGCCTACAACGCTTTTATGGCAGCGGTGCAGGGAGACTATATCCTGGGGATAACCGGTATGATCAATGTCGTCACCTATACTATGGCGATCGCCATGGGACTCAATGGTGCCGACTTGTTGTATCGGGTCATCCCCCGGTGGCAGAGGGGGCGGAAACAAAGAACATGAAACCGGTTCTTCTTCAGCCGGGAATCTCATCATCCTAAGGAAGTTGGGGTAAGATATGACCAACTATTTTCCCTACGGCGAAGTGGAAATTCACTACCTCAGTGAACGGGACAATATCCTGGCAGGCGCCATCCGGAGCATAGGCATGGTTTACCGGGAGGTCTATCCGGATCTGTTCACCGGGCTGATGCGCACTATGGTGGGGCAGCAAATATCCTCCAAGGCGCAAAAAACCGTCTGGAAGCGCCTGGAGGATCTGCTGGTGACGGTAACCCCGCTTCGCATATTAGCTGCTTCAGGGGAGGAGTTGCAAAAGTGTGGCCTCTCTTTTCGCAAAGTAGCTTATATGCAAAAGGCTGCCCGCCAAATTGCCGAAGGCACTTTAGATATGGCAGCTATCCCTGGGATGACGGATGCTGAAGTTAGCGAGGCGCTCAGGCATCTGGAGGGGGTGGGGCGGTGGACGGCGGAAATGCTTTTGCTTTTCGCCTTGCAGCGACCGGATATCCTCAGCTACGGAGACCTGGGTATTCGCCGTGGTATCTCCCTACTTTACGGCTATGAAGAGCTCTCGCCCCAGCAGTTTGCCCAGCATCGGCAACTCTACTCCCCCTATGGCTCAGTAGCCAGCTTGTATCTCTGGGAGGTATCTTCGGGAAGCCAGACCAAGCCAACCCCTCTCCTATGATCCAGGCACACTACTCCGGGGTTGCCACCTTAATCGCCGAGTTTACCAGGGTGCTGCCGCGGCTCCAGGAGGTTTAAGAGACCACCCTTTGGGAGAGTTCCAAGGGGGCTAAAGGTTCGCCATCGGCATAAACTCGCATACTGCCCAGGGAAATTTCGTCAATGAGAATTATCTCGCCTCCGGAGCGCCCAAACTCCAGCTTAATATCGTAGAGCTCCATACCTTTTAGGGCTAAAAAGTCTTTGATAATTTGGCAAATGCTCTTAGTCTGGGCTACGATATTCTCGTACTCCTGAGGGGTTAGTATCCCCAGCAGTTCCAGGCAATCTTTGGTTAGAGGCGGGTCTCCTCGTTCATCGTCTTTGAGAGTGACCTCCACAAAAGCAGGTATGGGGGTGCCTGAGGCAATATAACCTCCGTAGCGCCGGAAGAAGCTCCCCACCGCTCGGTAACGACAGATAATTTCTATCCCTTTGCCGAGAAGGGTGGCGGGTTTAACTACCATGGTGGCTTTTTCTAAGTCGGCGCTGATAAAGTGGGTAGCCACCCCCTGTTTTTGTAGCTCGTTAAAGATACGCACGGTCATGGCTAACCCTGCCTGCCCGGCACCAGAAAGGGTAAGCCCCACTGTGTTCGCCCCGGGGTCGAAAACCCCGTCGCTGCCGGTGACATCGTCCTTAAACTGTAACAGGTAGCTGCCATCTTCTAAATCGTAAACATCCTTGGTTTTGCCTATTTTGACTAGCTTCATAATAAAAAATATCGTCCTTTCACATTTTTTACGTTACCTTGACCACCACGGCGGTGCGGGGATCGACCACCACTCCATCTAGGCGTAGCAGCCCTGCGTTCACGTTTTCTTCGACAAAGCCTCCAAAGCGCTGCCAGGCGCTGTGGAAGGCTATTTTTCTCTCCCTACTTTTGGGTAGGGGGTGCAAATAGCTTTGGGAGGCATGGAAATTCAAGAGGAACAGGTAATCCCCTTTGGTAAAGACTAAGAGGCGTCTCTTGTTATTGTTCAGCAAACAATGAGAGGGGCGACCGTAGACTCCTTCCTGGGCTAAAAAGGCTAACATGGCGCGGTCGAAATGCAGGAGATAGTTGTACTTTAAGGCGGGATTGTCGGCTAGAGACCACTGGCGGCGGGCATAATGATGGCTCCAATTGTTGCCTTCCCGGGGAAAGTCAATCCATTCCGGGTGACCAAACTCGTTGCCCATAAAGTTTAGATAGCCATCTCCCCCCACGGCGCAAGTTACCAGGCGTAGCATCTTATGCAGAGCCAAGGCTCGTTCCACCCGGGGATTGGTATCCTCTTTACCCATGTGGGTGTACATATCTCGGTCGGCCATCCAAAAGATAAGGGTTTTATCCCCTACCAAAGCCTGGTCGTGGGACTCGGTATAGCCTATAACCTTCTCTCCGGGGCGCCTGGTGGTCAGCTCATACCAAAGCTGCCCTAAATCCCAATCTTCCTCTTTTTGCTTCATCATTTTAATATAATAATCGGGCAAGCCCATATTCAGGCGGTAGTCGAAGCCGAAGCCCCCGGCGGCGTGGCTTAAGCACATTCCGGGCATACCGCTCATATCCTCGGCAATGAGCAGGCAGTGGGGGTTAATCTCCTTGCCAAGGAGCGTCGCCAGTTGCAGGTAGATAATCGCCTCGGTATCAGTTTCCGGGGAAAAGTATTGGTCGTAGCGGACAAAGGAGACCCCTAAACCGTGGTGGTGGTAAAGCATGGAGGTTATACCGTCGAAGCGCAAGCCATCGAAGCGGTACTCCTCCAGCCAATACTTTACGTTGGAGAGGAGAAAGTGGCGCACCTCGGCTTTGCCATAGTTATAAAGGCGGGTTTGCCAAGCAGGGTGATTGCCCCGAACCCCCTGGTGGCAAAACTGATAGTCGGTGCCGTCGAACTCAGCTAACCCTTCCCGGGTATTTCTCACGACATGAGAGTGGACTATGTCCATAATTACAGCAATTCCCATGCCGTGGGCAGTGTCCACCAGCTCTTTTAGCTCCTCCGGGGTACCCAAACGGGAAGTAACCGCAAAGAGGTTGGAGACCTGGTAGCCGAAGGAGCCGTAGTAGGGGTGCTCCATAATCGCCATCAGCTGAATGGCAGTGTAGCCCAAGGCCTTTATCCGAGGCAGCACTTTAACCGTAAACTCGCTAAAGGTGGAGACTGTCGCCTGCTCGGCAGACATGCCCACATGGCATTCGTAGATATACAGAGGCTCCTGAGGGATAAAGCCTTGGTGTCGCCAGCGGTAAGGCTCAGGGGGCAGCCAGATGACTCCGGCAAACTCGCGGGTGATAAGATCCTGCACTACCCTCTTACAGTACAGAGGTATCCGTCTAAGCTCTCTGCCTTGGGAGCGTAGGCGCAGCTGCACTCGGGAGCCGTGGGGTATTTCGCCGGGTATGGTAATCTCCCAGTTACCGTTGCCTAAAGCTGTTAATTTGTGGCTCTGGGAGTTCCAGCCGTTGAAATCGCCACAGAGAGCCAGCTCTGAAGCGGCAGGCGCCCACTCGCGGTAGACCCAACCTTCGGGGCTGGGGTGAAAGCCGTAATACAGGTGACCGTTACAGAGGGAAGCCAGAGTCTCCCCGGGAGGAACCATCTGGCTTTTTGCCTCGGCAAACAGCTCCAAGCGCTTGGTGATAGCAGCCTCATAGGGCGCCAGCCAGGGGTCTAGTTGCAAAATGTTCATCAAAAAATTGTCGCCGAGGAGCCCCTTGGTTTAAGCCAGGGGGAGGAAACGGCGTTCCTCCTTTCGTTGACGGCTCAGCGCTTACTTGGTGAATGCTCCTTGTGACTAAAGCCAGGATCCCGCCGGCGGAACCTACGGCTAGGTAAGACCAGGAGAAGATAGCTGTTTGGTATCGGAAGTTGTCCCTTAGGCTTTATAGACTTCTTGGCCGGCAATGTAGGTGCCAATGACTTTAAGGTCCTTAATCTCCTGGGAGGGGATAGTAAGAATATCTCTATCTAGAATCGCCAGGTCGGCTTGTTTCCCAACTTTTAGGGAGCCGACTTCGTCCTCCAGGTTACAGTACCAAGCACCGTTTTTAATAAAGAGCTCCAGGGCGGTTTCCACCGAGACACACTCCGCATCCCCCAGCTGCTTGCCTTGGCTGGTAAGACGGGTAACAGCGCTGTAAATGCCCAAGAAGGGGTTATAGTGGGCAGAGGTCATATCGGAGTTGGCAAAGACCTTAATCCCGTGCTTCAGGTAGGTTTGTAAAGGCTTAAAGGTGTGGACTTTGGCAGTAGGCAAATGCTCCTCGTAAATATCTCCTTCGACGTAAATAAAGCCAGGTTGAACTGAAACGCCAATATCGTACTTGGCCATAATTTCCAGGCTTTCCGGGGAAGGAAAGTAACCGTGGATGATATGATGCCGCCGATGGTCGCCTAACTCGTCGATAACTTTGGCCAAGGTACGGTTGGCAATGTCCTGAGCTAAGTCGCCGCAGCAATGGATACCTATGCCCCAACCGGCGCTGTGCGCCTCCCGGTAGTACCCTTCCAGCTTGTCTAAATCCAGGCGCAGGGGGATGGTGGTGTGGCTACCGTCTATCCAGGGGTCGATCATCATCGCCGTCTTCGAACCTACTCCGCCATCTATGGCCATTTTTAGGGCAGCAAAGCGCAGCCAGTTGTCGCCAAACCCTTCGTAGACTCCCAGAGAGGGGACGAGGGGGGCTAAGTTCCGCTCTTGGGAAGCTCCCAAACCATACCAGGCAGGCATCATGGCGACGCGTAAAGGGAGCTGCCCGTTTTGGCGGGTATACTGGTAGGCTTTCATCCCCCGAGGGGAGACCCCGGGATCTAAAATGGTGGTAATGCCGTAGCGGATATACTCCTGGGTAGCCTGGATAATGGCGGCGCTGTCGGTTAGCAAAGGGTCGCTGGCGCCGGAGTTACGAGGCACCAGGCGGGAAACCGCTCCCTGGGCGCCGTTTTTCAGGTAACCGGTAGGGTTGCCGCTGCTGTCTCGCACAATCTCCCCTCGCTCCGGTTGCCCTGAACCTCTACTGATACCCGCCAGCTCCAACGCTTTGCTGTTAGCCAAGCTCCCTCCAAAGAGGCGGGAGAGGATAAGAGGGTTGTCGGGAGCGGCGGCATCCAGCTCTGCTAAGCTGGGGGGGCGGTTTTCGGCAAACTGGGATTCGATCCAGCCCGCGCCTTCCAGCCAGGCTCCCGGCGGGAGAGTGGCGGCTTTAGCGGCAATCCGTCGGCAAGCTTCGGCTATGGTGTCTGCTCCAAAGAGGAGAACGCCACCCATAGCCACTCCGGCTGAGATAATGTGGTTATGGGAGTCCACAATGCCGGGGATAACGGTATGCCCCTGCATATCGATGCGGGGGGTGGTGGTGGCAGTCAGGCACTGCACTTCCTCCAGGGTGCCCACCGCCGCAATGCGGTCGTCGCGGATAAGCAGCGCCGTAACCAGGGCGCCTTTTTCCAAAGTAACAAACTTCCCGTTCATGAGTATTTTGTCCATTTAAGATCCTCCTAGCCATCTTACTTACCGTAATTGTTTCGTATTTGCCAGGGAAAAATCCTGCCCTGTTGATTTTCATATCTCAGGTGTGTATAATAAGTAATAGTTCGTCATCAAAAACAATAATGGAGGTTTTGGCATGACCGCAAAAGAGATGTACCAAATGGTTTTGGCTCTCGTAGGTTTGGAAGAGATGTCGGAGGATTCTGGCATTGTTTACGACAACGGTAAGGAAATTAAGCGCGTCCTAGCTGGCGTCGACTTCGACCCTTCCTGGCTGATGATCGCCAAAAACGCAGGCTTCGACTGCGTAGTGCAACATCACCCTTCGGGGATTATGAACCCCAACACCGGTGAGCTTTTTGGTCGCGACCACATGAAAAAGCTGATGGAGTGCGGTGTTCCTATCAACGAAGCCCAGAAGCTGGCTTACAAGAACAACGAAACCAGGAAACGTGGCGCCCACTCCCGGAACCGTACCCAGATGCACGATGCCGCCAAGATCCTGGATATCTGTAATATGGCTTACCATACCCCTTCCGACATGCTGGCAGAGCGCACGGTGCAGGCAAAGATGAACGCTCTTATGGAGAGCAACCCCCGTTGCACTGTTCAAGATGTCATCAATGAGCTACTCACTATCCGTGAATTCGCCGAAGCCTTAGAAGGGCAGAAGCCGGAAGTATGGGTAGGGTCTAAAGATAGCTTTGCCGGACGAGTTTATGTGGAGATGTACGGGGTGGGAGCTCCTTCCGCCGATGAGTATATCGCTTGCTCCGATGCGGGTATTGGCACCTTTGTTTGCATGCATGCTACCCCTGAAGTTATTGAAGCCATGAAGAAGCATGGCAAATCCAACCTGGTGGTGGCTGGGCATATGGCCAGCGACTCCGTGGGGTTCAACCAGATCCTGGATGCCTGGGCTGCCAAAGGGATCGAAATCGTCCGGGTCAGCGGTATAACCTAAAAACCTAAAAACCTTGATAATGGGAGGTAAAAACTATGCCTAAAATTAGTCTCACTGTTCAGGAGCAAGGCTTCTTAGCCGAAACCGAGGGGAAGCAATCCTTTTACATTACCCCCGAGGGGTTTGCTGCCAGCCAGCTCTTTGTTACCGGCGTTGGTGGCTGAATGATGTCGGGAGCGGCAAGGCTTTGCCGTACTAACGGTTGGGATCCCCTGGGATTAAATCTCTCTATCGATATCGAAAACGACCCCACCACCAGGATGATGACTAAGCTAACCTTCACCTTTGCCTTCCCGGAATCCTTTACCCCGGAACAGCGTCAGGCGGTGCTGGACAATGCTCCCAGCTGCTATGTCAAGAAGCATCTGGAAACACCCCCTGCTGTGGTTATTCAGTAACCTTTAGCATAACCGCTAAAAAGCTGTCGTTTGCTTGCAAACGACAGCTTTTATTTTGTTAGATGGGGGCTACCCGCCCCCAAACCCCAGACTCCCACCCCACGCACACGTGCGCGGAGACCCCGGGTCTAGAAAGTGTACACACATTCCAGCGGGACGATTACCATCGTCCCCTACGAAATGACCGCTGCTACATTGAAACAACCCAATCG